>Ga0193751_1000465_pt1 | contig 31815 bp, 31 predicted proteins | sample L1c2metaG_FD_143050 | JGI IMG/M metagenome (GOLD analysis project Ga0193751, IMG submission 143050) | Soil microbial communities from a riparian zone of the East river system, Colorado, United States - L1c2 | ecosystem: Environmental > Terrestrial > Soil > Riparian zone | place: USA: East River...
CGGCCGCTAACCGAAGAGGCTCCCGCCATATCGGTATCCGCTGCCCGTCACTGCCTAATTGAGACCTTGGATAGTGTCTCAGTGCCGAAGCCATATCCGCTGCTCTGCTGATAGTTCTGCAAACGCGGCTGAGCCATGACGTAGACGTAGCCCTGTGGCAGGCCGGCAATCGCGTACATCTTGTCGGCGAGGTAACGCTGGATGTCCAGGTACGCCTTCGTACGCGCGTTCTCGTCGAGGAGCGCGCGCGCCTTCGACTGCATTGAGTCGAAATCAGGGTCGTTGAGGTGGGCCAGGGCGGCGGTTGCCTTCGAGCTGAAGTAGTTGAACAGGAACTCGTCGGCGCTGTCGTAGCCCGACAGGCCGGTGTAAATGATCCAGTCCTTGTCGTAGTTGCCGTAGCGCACGCCCTTGCCGCCGCCGAGGTAGTCGCGTTGGTAGTCGCCCGCGAACGGCGTGACCTTAAACCCCGCCTGCTGAAGCATGTTCGCCAGGGTCTGCCCGGTCTGCTCATAGGACGGGCCGAGGAAGCCGTTGAAGTAGACCAGCTTGAACTGACGGTCCGCGAAGCCCGATGCCTGCAGGAGCTGTTTGGCCTGCGCGGGATCGTACTTGTACCACTTCGCCGTCTCGGCAGGCAGGTCGCTCATATGCAGCGCCTTCGCGCCGAGCGATAGATAGACGAAGAACTGGGGATCGCCATCGTTATTCCAGATCGCCTTCGAGATGGCATCGCGGTCGATGGCGAGCGATAGTGCACGCCGCAAACGGATGTCCTGGAACGCCGAGGTTGGGTCGCCGAGATGAACGAACATCAGCGACCCTGCGCTGGGGTCTCTGCGCACGACGAGCGCCTTCGGGTTGTCTTTCTTCAGCGCCGGCAGGTCGTTGATAGGGATTGGCAGCCCATCACTCGCGCCGATTACGTCGATGTGCCCGGCAGTGAACTCGGCGCGCATTCGTGCCGTGTCCGTCAACACGTTCCAATGCAGCTCGTCGACGTACGGCCTGCCTTTCTCGAACCAGTCTGGATTCTTCTTGAGCACCCAGCCGACGTCCGGGGTCCAGCTCTGGAAGGTGAACGGGCCGCTGCCGATCACCTGCTTGTTCGGGTCGTAGGCGCCCGCCAGCGCTTCGCGCGGGTGGATGAAGAAGTAATTTGAAGAGGCCATCGTGGCGGCGAAGTCTGCGAAGGGGTACTTCAGCTTGAAGACAACGGTGCTTTTGTCCGGCGTTTGAAGCTGGTTCGCCTCGATTGCGTCGAGCCCAGCGCGTGCCGGGTTCTGAGGGTCCTCAGCGCGGACGATGGTAGCCTTGATGTCCTCAGCCTCAACGGCGTGGCCGCTCACGGGCGCGACATTGTGGAACTTGGCATCCGGCCGGAGCTTGACGGTCCAGGTGGTCGCGTCGGGCGATTCCCAGCTCGTCGCCAAATCGCTCTCGACCTTGTGGTCTTCTCCGACCTTTACGTCGAGGCCCGTCTGATAACGGAGCAGCCGGCTGAGAATGGCGCCCTCTGCCGATTTCGTATAGCCGGAGGTGGTCCGATGCAGGTCGAGCGTCGGCGAGTTATCGCGATTGGAGGTCGTGAGCGTCCCGCCAGGCTGCTGCGGCCCGTTGGAAGCCACCTCCGCGGAGTCTCCCGGCGACGCTTGCTTAGAGCTCTGGTTGCTACATGCGGCCGTCGCCACTGCGAGACCGGCGGCGGTGCTGGCCAGTAGACCGCGGCGCGTGAGTTGGCGCGTCCTCAGGTTCTGCCAGTAGCCTCGTTCACCTTCCACGACGCACCTCCCCTTACCGCTACCGCACCACAAGCTCTGCTTTCTGCCCATGGACCTCCGGGAACACCAGCGACTTCACCACGACCGGCACCACGTGCGCCGGATAGAGGACCTCGCCGATGTCGATGTAGTCAAACTCCTGTAGGCCGATCGTATCGATGGAGATGATGTCGTTCTTTACGCCAAACTCGTCGCGCACGATTTCGCCGACGAGGGCACCAAAGTCGTTGTTGAAGACCAGGACGAGTGGCAGACCTGCGGCAAGGGTATTCTTCAGGCCTTGCACTATGCCCTCGGCGAGGCTGCGCAGCAACGGGTATCGTGGCATGCCGTTCCAGTCAATCGCCAGCGCGATGGCCTGCTCTCCCTCGACGAGGTCGAATCGCTGGAATGCCCTCTGGATCGCTTCCAGCATCTCTCCCGGCTCTATGTGCTCCCGATCGGGAAGGCGCGGATAGATGACCTGCAGGTTGTGGATTGGGAGAATGTCCTCTCGCGTAATGGAGATCGTGTTCCCGCTCACCTGGACGGTGAACTGCGAGGCGCCGATGACCGTCGCCCGGATGCGCTCACCCGATGCCTCAACTGGCGCCGGCAGAACGTGCGCCGTGATGCGGGACCGAATCGCCTCCGCCAGCGGGCGCGCCAGGTCGCCGAAGTCGCGCTCCTCGCGCTCGTAGATGAATTCGGAAACGCCGCCCGAGAATGTCACCGCGTCGACAGCCTCGGTCGTGCTGAGCGCCGGGGTGAGCATGAGCAACTCGGCCAGCGGCGACAGCTTCTCACGCCGGACAGCCGCAAGCAGGCTGTCCGCGAGGGCGTCGGCGATCCGCTGCTGGGCCGCCGGTTCGAGCTTGGCGCCAAGCGTAAGATGCATTCCCAGGTGCTCCGCCACCAGCATCGCTGCCGGCTCGATTCGGACGATGCAACCGCTCTCGTCCAGCGCGACGAGGCGTCCGCCGACGTTGGTAGCCGCCGTTTCCAGGATCTCGCCGTTTTGGATCACGGCAAGCTTGCTGGTGCCACCGCCAACGTCGACATTCAGGACGGTTCGTGCCGCACCTGCGCCCTTCGAGAGGGCTGCCGCCCCGGAGCCGTGCGCAGCCATGATCGCCTCGAGATTGTGTCCGGCGGAGGCGCAGACGAACTTACCGGCCTCGCTGGCGAACAGATCCGCTATGGCGCGGGCGTTCGTGCGCTTGACGGCCTCACCCGTCAGGATAATCGCCCCACTGTCGATGTCGTCCGGCTTGAGCTCAGCCTCCAGATAGGACTGGTGAATGAACTCGCCAAGTTGCTCCGCGTTGATGTTGTAGTCAGCGGTATACGGGGTCAGCAGAATTGGCGATCGGTGAATCGTCTCGCGGCTGACGACGACGTAGCGGCTTGAGTGATATTGGCCGAGGCGCTGCAGGTGCAGTTTCGAGAACATCAGGTGCGAGGTCGAGGAACCAATATCGATTCCCACCGTGGTCAGCTCGATGTTCTCGGTGTAATAGTAGTCGTCCTTCGCCACCTCGCCTTCGGGCTCATCATCTCCGCCATGAATATGATCGAATTCGTCGTCGTGCATTCCTTCAATCCCTCTCAGGCTGAACTATTGGACGCTCATCCCGCTCATCCCGAGCCTGTCGAAGGACGAGCGCGCCTTGCTTATAGCTATGGGGACCGCGGGCAAAATGCTGCCACGCCGCTCAGCTCACCGCGACGCCGATGTAGTCGCGCATCCTCGACTGGATACCTCGCTTCGCGAGCTCTGACTCGTAGAGCGCGAGAATGCGCGGATCCTCATCTTCGTACTCGATTTGAATTCCGCCTTCGCCCTTGGAGCGGTCCATGCCTTCATAGGTCTTGCGGGCGGTGTCGAGCACGGGATACCGCACGCCGCCGAAGCCAAGCACAAAGTAGCGCGACGGCACGTCGGCCAAGTTGAAGTGCTGATGATAGGTCGGCCCGTCAGGGGGCGCGTAAAGCATTCCCGGGTACCAACTCACGCGCTGCGTGTCGACGGGGTTCTCGCCGTCCTTCCACAACAGGCTGTAGCCCTCACCCGTTACGCAGAAGATGTGTGCGCCCGCGCCGTGCCAGTGCGCTTTCTTATACGTCCCGACGCCAAACTCGGATATGTGAGCGTGCAAGGTCGCGTCCGCGAGGCAGAACTGGATGTTGGTGCCGCCGGCGCCACGCTCTCCCCACGCGGGCAGCGAGAAGTTCATGAGGTCGGGAACGAAGTTCGTCTCCCAGTTGTGGCGGCCGGGCCGCACCGAGCGCAGCTCGCCCTCGCCGTGGAAGTAGCGCTCCTCCTTGGCGCGTTTGTCGAACACGCAAGGATTGCTGTAGATGTACTCCACGTCGTGGAAGAGGTTGAGCATCAGGCAGAGGTTGGTGACGGCGACGAATCGAGCCGGGTCCGTGCCCGAGCCGTTGAAGTGCTGGTGATGCGAGTTCAGTGGGATGCCGAACGTCGCGCCGGCCTTCCACTCGAAAGTCTGCTTGGCCTGGCCGGGCACCTCGATGGTCGTCGCGCCGCGTCCGGAGACGACGTAGATGAGCTCCTCGTGCAGGTGGCGCTCGGGGTTGAGCTGGCCGCCGGGTGGGATCTCGGCGAGGTAGCAGGAGAGATAGTCGCTTCGGCCGGTCAGATGAATGTAGGCGCCTTTGCCGCCGAGGCGCTTCCAGGCCTCGACCGGGAGGGTGTTGCAGTCGACGGAGTACGCTTCCACAACTGGGACACCCTCTCCCTTGAGAAAGTCCCGGTATGGGTCGAGGAGGTAGTACTGGCTGCCGTTGGTGGTCTCGTTCGTCATCGCTGCTGCTCCCTGCTCTTCACGCCGGCTGCGGACTCCCGCAAGTCGCGGCAATTATACAACCGATATTGTTGTTACCCGAATTGGTGCCCCCTGGCGGTTGCGGGGCACGCCTCCCACGCCCCCTGCGCGTAGCAATCGCTGTAGGGGCGGGTCTGCGACCCGCCCGCCTGCCGGAGCGCGGCGCTATGCTCAATCTGCGCACAGCGATCCCCGCTCAGAGGTGAAGGTGCAGGCAAAACCCGCATTGACCGTTGTTCACAGCTCCGACCTTCATCTCTGCGCCCAGACCGGCGACGACTTCAGCGTGCTCGAGACGGTGCTTGAGACGGCGGACCGGGTCGAGGCTGATCTCGTGCTTCTGGCCGGGGACATCTTCGACCACAATCGTGTGCGAACTTCCAGCATCGCAAAGGCGACCTGGCTCCTCCGTGGAGCGGGCCGGCAGATTGTCATTCTGCCCGGCAATCACGACTGTCTGGTTCCCGACTCGGTCTACCGTCGCGGTGATCTCGCCGAACCGGAGAACGTCTGCGTCCTCGGTATCTCGGCGGACGAGGCTGTCCGGTTTCCACAGTGGGACCTCGAGGTTTGGGGCCGGCCGCACATCGACTACTCAGACCACTCGCCCCTCGCCCTTCCACGGGCCCGCTCAACGCGCTGGCAGATCGCGATGGCCCATGGTCACTGGGTCACGGGCAAACACGACCTGCATCGCTCCTACCTCATCCGAGATGAAGAGATCGCGGCCTGCACCTGCGACTACATCGCCCTCGGGCACTGGGATCGCGCCCTGCAAATCGGGGATGGGTCCGTGCCTGCCTACTACTCAGGCTCGCCACAGCTCGCTGGCACAGTGAACGTCATTCGCCTGGACTCCGGTGGCGTGCATGTCAGCCGGGAGCCGCTGTGTGAGAGCCAAGGCCCCGAGCGTAGGGTCCGTGAGTGACCGTATCCGGTTGGCTCGTTCTGATGAGCGGGCGGCGGTGGTGTCCCGTGACACCCCCTCGTTCACTATACGTAGACACTCGTCTGTGGCCCGCTCGAGCGCTCCGGGTTCAACCAGGATGCCCTGTCGTTCGTAGCGCCCCCGCGATCTGCTGAACCGAACCACGACGGCAAGACCGCCGGCGCATGCGTCGCATCCTTACTAGCCCCTCGCAGCGCGGTAGAGTTTGTCGAGCGAAATTCCTCGAACGGCGAGCCTCGTCTTCCCTCCTGGAAACCTGTTAGGCTGAAGCCGGTTGGGATGGATCGGCGTGCCTGCAGAGTTTAGAGTCGGAGGCGCAGGCTCTGCCGACCGTTTTCGTACTCTCAGGAATCGCAATCAGGATATACCCACCTCCCCACGTTCACGCAATCCACGCCGGGCGCGCCGCTCAGGTCCGTATCGATCCAACCGAGGCCATGCACAGTGACCTCGCACCGTCTGAAGAACGGTTGGTGCTCGATTGGGTTCATGCACACAGGACGGAGCTTCTTGAAGCCTGGGATGCTGCTCGACTTGGTGGGCTGCCGGGGAACATCGATGGCTAGCGCGAATCGCATAGTTCAAATCAGCGCCGTACCGCCGTCTACGCTCAAGCTCACGTTCGCCGACGGCAATCGAGCCGACGTCGATATCCGTACATTGCTTGTGCTCGAGGCGTTTAGACCGCTATCCGATGCAGCCTACTTCGCCCAGGCTCAGATCGATGAGGAAGGCGGCGTCTTTTGGCCGAATGGGGCGGATATTAGCCCGGAGTACCTAGAGGAGGTAGCCGCCTCCAGCAGCCGGGCGGCCGGCTGACCGACGGCCGGGTCCTTTAGGGCACCAGAATCAGCTTCCCTTCAGCTTCGTCCGATTCTATTCGCGCCTGTGCTGCAGCCGCCTCTGCAAGCGGGAAGACCTTGTCGATCACGGGCTTGATCTGCCCCGTCTCGACGAAGCGGAGCGCGGCCAGCAGCTCGGCCTTCGTGCCGAGGTGCGAGCCGAGATGGTTCTGCTGTTTGTTCCAGAGGAAACGCAGGTCGGTCCTGGCCTCGAAGCCCGTGGTCGCGCCGCAGACGACGAGCGTCCCGCCCCACTTGAGCACCGCGACGCTCTGCTCCCAGGTCGCCTCACCAACGTGCTCGAAAACGATGTCAACGCCCCGGCGGTCCGTGATCTCCCGAACCCGAGCCGGCAGATCCTCGGTCTTGCGGTCGATCACATGCGCCGCGCCAAGCCTCGCCACCAGCTCCGCCTTCTTCGCGCTCGAAACTACGGCGATCGGTATCGCGTTGAACAGCCGGCAGATCTGAATAGCCATGACTCCGAGCCCTCCGGCCGCGCCCCAGATTAGGACGAACTGACCGGGCGCGATTCGGGCGCGTGTGACGAGCATCCGCCAGGCCGTCTCGAGGACGAGCGGCAGCGAAGCCGCCTCCTCGAACGACAGCGACTCCGGCATCGGAATCAGGTTCACCTCGGGAAGCCGCGCGACCTCCGCGTAGCCTCCATCATTTGGGCCCGTTTGAAAACCCCAGATCTTGAACTCGCGGCAGAAGACCTCATTCCCCGAGGTGCAGGCCTCGCAGATCCGGCAGGAGAGCCCCGGATGGACAAGGACCCGGTCTCCGTCCTTAACCGTCTGTACCTCGGCACCGGTGGCGATCACCTCGCCGGCCGCGTCCGACCCCGAGACGTGCGGCAGGATGATCTTGACGCCTGGCAGTCCGCGGCGTGCCCAAATGTCGTTGTAGTTGCATCCCGCGGCTCGAACGCGGATCAGACAGTCATTCGGGCCGAGCGCAGGCTCGGGAATCTCCTCGAGGGCCAGCTTGTCGGTGTCGCCGTGCTCGTGGAAGACAATCGCTTTCAATGGCTTCTTGCTCCTTGCCCGGCTGGGGTTTGCTCGGATTCTTCGCTTCGGCCGCGCTATCCTTGTACCGGCTACGATACTGCACCACATCCCCGAAAGAGATTTCCGTTTCACAGAAGGAGTTGAACAATGGTCACCAGTACCGCTGAGATCACGCGAAATCAACCAACGCCGTACATGCGCTGGCAGAAGTCCGAGGGCATACCCAGCGTCCGCGGCTATGTCGTCGAGGACCTTACAACCGTCGAGCTGCACCCGTGGCCGCGGATGGGTGGCAGAGGGGTGTTCGTTAATCTCGAGGGCGCAGAGCAGGCCAACGACGGTTACCTCTGCGAGATCCCGCCCGGCCAGGCGCTGGAGCCGCAGCGCCACCTGTACGAGGCGCTGGTCTTCGTTCTCAAAGGCCGAGGTGCGACAACCGTGTGGCAGCCGGACGGCGGCAAGCAGACCTTTGAGTGGGGCGAGGGCAGCTTGTTCTCGCCGCCGATGAACGCCTACTACCAGATGTTCAACGGCTCGGGTACCGAACCAGCACGCTTCTTCGCCGTCACAACGGCGCCGGTTGTCATGAACCTGTTCCACAACAGCGATTTCATTTTCAACAACCCGTTCGTATTCAACGACCGGTTCGGTGGCGAAAACGACTACTTTTCGGGCGAGGGAACGCTGCACTTTGGGCGGCTCTGGGAGAGCAACTTCATCTCCGACGTCTACAACATGCAGCTGCAGGAGTATAAGGAGCGCGGCGCGGGCGGCATCAACGTGCGTTTCCAGATGTCCGATAACACCATCGGCGCTCACATCTCTCAGTTTCCCGTCGGTACCTACAAGAAGGCCCACCGCCACGGCCCCGGTGCGCATGTCATAATCCTGAACGGCACCGGCTATACGCTGATGTGGCCCCAGATCGGCGCCGAACCGCAGATGTTCCCTTGGAAGAAGGGGAGCCTCATTGTGCCTCCCGATATGTGGTTCCATCAGCACTTCAACAGCGGCTCGGATCCCGCCCGCTACCTCGCGCTGCGCTGGGGCAGCGACAAGTACGGCGTTCATGCCGTGCGAATGTCGCATGGCAGCCGTGCGTCGGAAAGCACCGAAGAGGGCGGAGATCAGATCGAGTACCCCAACGAGGACCCGAAGATCATGCAGGTCTTCCGTCAGCAGCTTGACAAGCATGGAGCCAAGCCTCATGAGCCGGTTGACAGCTGGCGTAGGTAGCGGGAACTGCCCAATCAGCGGTTCGTAGGGGCGCGATTCATCGCGCCCGCGGAGCAGAGACTCGCCCGGAGGATCTTTCATGCCAATCGTCGACGCACAGGTCCACATCTGGCGGAATAACCTGCCCACGAATCCTAACCACCGCCAGATTCTCGATTTTACCGCGGACGATCTCCTGAAGGAGATGGACGTGGCGGGCGTTGACGCTGCCGTCATCCATCCGCCCGGTTGGGATCCCGATGCCAATGAGCTCGCGACGGCGGCTGCGCAGCAGCATCCCAACCGCCTCTCGATACTCGGCAATTTTCCCCTCGACAAGCCTGAGAGCCGGGCCCTGGTCGATGGCTGGACGAAGCGGCCGGGCCAGCTCGGACTGCGCTTCGTATTCAACCAGCCGCAGCAGCAGGTCTGGCTGACAGACGGAACGCTGGATTGGCTCTGGCCGGCGGCTGAGCGCGCAGGCGTGCCGATCGCGCTCATCGGTCCGGGAACGCAAGCACTCATCGGACGCGAAGCGGAGCGACACCCAAACCTCAAGCTGGTCGTCGATCACCTCGGACGCACGGGGAATGCCAAGGACGCCGAGGGGTGGGCGAACCTGGGCGATCTGTTGGCCCTCGCGAAGCACCCCAACGTGGCCGTCAAGGCGACGGGTGCGCCAAGCTACTCGAGCGAGCCCTACCCGTACAGCAACATCCACGGCTATCTGCGCCAGATCTACGACGCCTTCGGCCCCGACCGGATGTTCTGGGGTACCGACATCACCCGCATGCCGTGCTCGTGGAGGCAATGCGTGACGATGTTCACGGAGGAGCTGCCGTGGCTGTCGGCCACGGACAAAGAGCTGATCATGGGGCGCGCCCTCTGTGCCTGGCTCGACTGGACCGTGCCTTCCTGACGCGTGTCAGACCTGAAGACAGAGCGGCTGGTTCGCGCGCGCGAACCAGCCGCTCTTGATATCTCCGCTGAGGGTCTCCTACACGCGCGCTGGCGCCCGGTTGGTGATGAACTCGCGCATCCTGGATTGGATGCCGCGCTTTGCCAGTTCCGATTCGTAGAGTTCGAGGATGCGCGGATCCTCGTTCTGATACTCGACCTGGCTGCCGCCGTCTTCGGTCGACTTGTCCATGTTCTCGTAGCCGGTGCGCTTGGTGTCGAGAACCGGGTAACGCACACCGCCGAAGCCGATGACGAAATAGCGCGACGGCTTGTCTGCGACATTGAAGTGCTGGTGGTACGTCGGGCCGTCCGGTGGCGCGTACAGCGTGCCTGGATACCAATTGACTCGAACCGTATCAACGGGGTTCTCGCCCTCGCGCCACAGCAGGCTGTAGCCCTCACCCGTGTTGCAGAAGATATGGGCCCCGGCACCGTGCCGGTGCGCCTTCTTGTAGGTTCCGACCCCGAACTCGGAGATGTGGGCGTGCAGCGTCGAGTCGGCGAGGCAGAACTGGACGTTGTTGCCGCCGGCTCCCCGCTCCTTCCAGGCTGGAAGTGAGAAGTTGACCAGGTCCGGCACGAAGTTCGACTCCCAATTGTGGCGGCCGGGCCTCACGGAGCGCAGTTCGCCCTCGCCGTGGAAGTAGCGGTCTTCCTTGGCACGCTTGTCGAACACATACGGGTTGTCGTAGATGTAGTCGACGTCGTGGAACAGGTTGAGCATCAGGCAGAGATTGGTCACGGCGACGATACGGGCCGGCTCGGTGCCGGAACCGTTGAAATGCTGATGGTAGGAGTTGAGCGGAATACCAAATGTGGCTCCGGCCTTCCACTCAAAGGTCTGCTTCGGATTGCCTGGAACTTCCACGGAGGTCGCGCCACGGCCCGAGATCACGTAGATGGTTTCCTCATGCAGATGGCGCTCCATGTTCAGCTGGCCGCCTGGCTGGATCTCGGCGAGATAGGCAGACAGGTAGTCGCCGCGCCCCGCCAAATGAATGTAGGCGCCCTTCCCTCCGAGCCGCTTCCATGGCTCGACGGCCAGCGTATGGCAATCCACCGCGTAGCCCTCATGGACCGGCACGCCCTCGGTCTTCAGGAAGTCTCGATACGGATCGAGAAGATAATATTGGTGCTCGCTGCCGTTCTGCGTGGTCATGGGTAAGACTCCTTTTCTCTAGTCGCTACTGCTGGTCGCTACTGCCGTTGCTCTCCCACTCGAAGTCTCGATCGCGATACGCCTCCCCCGGCATCTGAGACTTCAGACCTCGGTTTGCAAGCTCCTCCTCGAAGGTCTTCCGGATCCAGATGTCTTCGTTGGGGTACTCGATTTGATCGCGCTCCAGATCTTCGACCTTCTCTCCGTGCCCAGAAAACTGAGGCGGAGGATGCAATGCCAGATACCGCGCGGGCCTGGCTCCAACATTGAAGTGCTGGTGAAACCAGCGGTTGGGAGGCACGAATGCGCTCCCCTCCTGCCACGGTACCAGCACCTTCTCCTGGCCTTCCTCCCACATGACGGAATAGCCCTCGCCGGCCGGAATGACAATGAAGCGGCCTGGACCATGCCTATGGGCTTTCTTGTAGCGATAGGCTGGAATCTGCGACATGTGAGCGAGCGTCATCGAGTTGGGGAAGCGCATCTGCACACTCGTTGAGCCGGCGCCGCGCGCGCCCATGGTCCCGGATTCGAGCTTGTCCCACGCCTGCATATCGGGGAAGAAGTTCCCATACCACATAGCGCGGGAGAATCCACCTCGGAGCGGGATGTCTTGGAAGCTCGCCTCCGAGTAGAAATTGTCGATCCCCCCAGATGCCTCCGCAACCCCGCGAGCGAAATCCCCAAAGAAATGTTCGCGCTTCTGAACGACCGTCATCGCGAGCGGCAGATAGTTGTAGTGGAGCAGGCGGGCAGCGCGGTCGCCCTGAGCGTTCGCGAATTGTCGCGTGGCGCCGTGCGGAACCATGAACAGCGAGTGGGTTTGCCACTCAAACGTTTTCTTTGGCCCGCTCTCAGCGGTCCACACCGTCGTTAGTCCGCGCCCGTCCAGCACATAGACCAGCTCATCGAGCGCAAATGTGACCGGCGGCAGGGTCTTGCCTGGGGCAATCTCTGAGACGCGCGTCTCCGTAATACCCTGGGCTCCCTCAAGCTGGATGAACCCGGCTTTGCATTGTTGTTCGTCCCAATCCTGCAGCTCCATTGTCCGGAGGTCAGGAATGAAGTAGCCGGTATGGAGGCGTACGCCTGACGAGCGCAGCCAGAGGTCGTAGGCGTACTCCAGTGCATGCCAGTGCGGAGTGGCGAGGACTTGTGCACCGCTCGTTGATAGTTGGCCCGCCTCGGCCATCAGCCCCTCCTGGATAGTCTTGCGTCCCCTCTCTCTGGAGAGGGTCGGCCTGGGGTTCCGCTACTCCACGGTGATCGGTTTCCAGGGCAGTATCGAGATGTGAATGGCGTCCGGAATCCCCACGCCGCCGACTGCACGAATCGCGAAGTCTACCTTGTCGAGGCCAAAAGTATGCGTTCGTAGTAGGTCGAGCGGGTATTTGTGCGACGCGATCTGCTGCAGCGCCTGCTCGACAGCCGCATAACTGTGCCCGCGTGCGCTCTTGACAGTGATGTACTTGCGGGTGAGCTTGCCAAGCGGGAAGTCGGGGAACAGCGGCTTCTCTCCACCCTGGAGCACCGCAACTCCCCCTTTACGTGCCATGACATCAACTGATATGAGTGTCGGCTCGACGCCTCCGCGCGCCGTCGCGTCGACGACCACGTCCACGCCGTGTCCGCCGGTTATCTCACGCACACGCTCGCGGATGTCTTCCTTCTGAACATCGATCGTGTAGTCTGCGCCGAGTCGCTTGGCGACTTCCAGCCGTCCGGCGTCTTTTGTAAGGCCCGATATAATCACCAGCTCGGCGCCGCGGTGCTTCGACGCGACCACGGATGCGAGACCCTGCTGCCCGGGCCCCTGGATCAGCACGCTCTTGCCGGCTCCGGCGCCGCCTTCGATGCAGGCCCACTGGATGCCGTTGCCGATTGGCAGCGCCATCGCGGCCTCCTCGGCTGTCATTCCCTGCGGCACCTTGTGCAGCACTCCCTGCGGTGGGACGTAGATGTAGCCGGCATAGCCTCCCCAGAGTGATGGCGAGACGTCAATCGATGTAGAGCCGTATCGGACGGAGTCGGGATTGGTGGGGTCCGTGTACTCGCAATGGCGGGGCTCACCGATACGGCACCATTCGCAATGGCCGCAGGCGATATACTCCTCCAGCGCAACCAGGTCGCCCTCTTTGACGCCCCATTTCGTTGCCGCGGCGCGCCCAATCTTGGTGATGTGCCCGACGTTCTCGTGGCCCATGATGACCGGGCCTTTTCGGAGCTCCCGTCGGTAGCCGCCGACGTCGCTGCCACAGACACCGGCTGCTTCGACCTTGACGATGGCCGCGTCGATGTCTGGGTCGGGTAGATCGAACTCGCGCAGCTCCGTCTGCTCGGGCGCCACTTTGACGGCCGCCAATACTCTCTCTGCCATTTCGCCTCTCATGTGCCCGCTGGTGCTGAGGCGCTCATCCGCCTCCGGGGCACCTAGAATGATAGCGGAACGGCGACGTAGACTAAGGCGTCGTAACGACTAGCGTGACGCCTACAGGAGGTGATGGACGTGCCCGAGACGACACTGGCCGCAATAAAAGTGGGACCTTCAACCATGGAGTTTCGGGAGCTCGACCTCCCTGAGATCTCCGAAGACGCGGCGCTTCTTAGAGTTGAAGTCGCCGGGGTCTGCGGAACAGATGTCAGCCAGTACCGCCTCCCGCTGAGGGGCGGGAACCCGATCATTATGGGTCATGAGAACGTGGGTTACCTGGCCAAGGTCGGCAGGAAATTCGCGCAGCGCAAAGGCGTTAAAGAAGGCGACTTCGTGTTCCCAGAGCACTACGTCCCCTGCGGAAACTGCGAGTGGGATCACATGGGGGAGTACCGGCACTGCGCCAACACGGAGTGGTTCTACGATCCTCAGGCGATTCGCCTTGGATACACGTCTATGGACGTCGCCCCAGGCCTGTGGGGAGGCTTCAGCCACTACGTGTACCTGCCGGAGAACGCCATCATCCACAAGATCCCCGAGGGTCTCACGGCCATAGAAGCGGGCGTTGTTACCCCAATGTCCAACGGGGTTCAATGGGCCCTTCTCGACGGTGAGGTGAAGTACGGCACCAAGGTGCTCATTCAAGGTCCCGGACAGCAGGGGCTCTGCTGCACAATGAACTGCAAGCTCGCCGGCGCGGATCTCATCATCGTCACCGGGACATCGAGAGATGCCCCGAGGTTGGAAGTGGCAAAGGCGTTTGGCGCCGACGCGGTGATCGACGTGCAATCGGAGGATGCGGTCGCGCGCATCAATGAGCTCACGGGTGGAGAAGGCGTCGATGTGATCCTCGATTGCACCTCTGGTGCCGGCTCTGCGCCCATCCTTCTTGGCGTCGAAGCCGCCAAACGGCGTGGCGCGACGATGGTGATGCAGGCGGAGGGCGGCGAGGCGCTGTTCCCTGACTTCCCGATCGGACGGATCACGCGCAAGGCGATGACGCTGAAGAGCGCCCGCGGCCACTCCTATCGCGCGGTGGAGCTGGCGCTGCACCAACTCGCTTCACACCGCTTCCCGCTCGATCGCATGACGACGCACAAGTTTGGTCTCAAGGAAGTGGACTTCGCCATCAAATCAGTCGGAGGCCAGGGAGCCCCCGGCGCCATCCACGTCTCCGTCATGCCCTGGGAATAGCCCCAAAGAAGCGCGATAAATTCGTCTGCCGTGCGCTGCGCCTGTCGGAGGATGTTCCGAAGGGTACCGCTGTCCAACTCCCGATGGAGGGGAACTGTTACCGGCGGACGGTCCAAGCAGCGCAGACGCGAGTGGCTGCCATGTGTGCGCACCACGAGGTAGCCGAGTTTGCCAAGCGCTGCGATCACTTCCGCTCCCGAGCAGACTGGGAGCGGCGGCACTATGCAGACACCTCGATGCGCTCCAGGCGGTACTCCGCAGGGACGTCCCAGCCCTCTTCTTCGCGGCAGGACAGAGTGAGCTCCGCTGCTTCAGCGATGTTGGCCAGAGCCTCCTCCCGTGTGCGCCCCTGGGAGATGCACCCGGGAAGCATCGGACAAGCCGCGATCACATACCCATCCTCGCCCGCCGTGAGGATGATCGGGAGCACATACCGACTGTTGGCACGCACTATCTGAGCATCACCGGGATTGTTCGCCACGGATCCTCCAACTCTCACGGGCCGTGGGCACGCAGCCACTTCTGGTCACTAGAATAGCGAAGGTCAGGTATCGATGGTGCGCTGGACCGCGTCATCGACGCGGACGCTATTGTAAGCAGGCAGGGGTGCAGGTATGAGCGCAACGGCCGCGTCCCAAGAGACTGGGCGCCTGACGGAGACGCTCGCTCGCTTCGTACATGAGCTTGACTACGAGGATCTCCCTGCCTCAGTTGTCGAACGAATCAAGGTCTATACCCTCGATTGCCTCGCCTGTGGCTTCGTTGGCGCAGTTCAGCCCTGGTCAGCAATGGTCCGCGATATGGTCGCGGAGGCCGGTGGCGCCGCCGAGGCCTCCTGCTTCTCGACCAAGCGCCGGACCACGATGGCCCAGGCAGCCCTCGTCAACGGTGTCATGGTCGGCGGCTTCGAGTCGGAGCACATCGGCCACAACGCGCATCCGGCCGGCACGGTCTTCCCGGCCGCCTTCGCCGTCGCGGAGGCCGGACATAAGTCCGGCAAGGAGTTCATCGCCGCGATGGCCGCCGGTTACGAGGTCGTCTGCAGAATCGGCGATGCGCAGACTGGCGCCGTCGAGATCGAGCGCGGCTTTCACAATCCAGCCGTGAACGGCCCCTATGGCGCCGCCGCCGCGACCGGCCGCCTCCTGCACCTTGACCAGCCAACGCTGCTCAACGCATTCGGCATCGCCGGCTCGCACAGCGCCGGCATCGTCGAGTACGCCTGGGGAGGTGAGATGACCAAGCGGCTGCACCTCGGCCGCGCCGCACAGTGGGGTCTCGAGAGTGTGCAGCTTGCGAGCCGGGGATTCACCGGCCCGTCGACGATTCTCGAGGGGCCCTACGGATTCTTCCACGCCTATTCCCCCGCTCCAAAGCCGGAGCGGGTGCTCGACGGACTCGGCAGGCGCTGGCTGCTCGAGCACCTCACGATCAAGGCCTACCCCTGTCACGCGACCTGCCAGGCGATCGTTGGGGCGATTCAGGCGCTGAAGCGCGAGCACCCGTTTGACCCGGACGGTGTGAGTGAGCTCGTGATTCGGGCGGGCGCGGAGTCTCTGCAGGAGCGCTTTTGGAATCGCGCTCCTGACAACATGATGGGCGCGCAGTACAGCGTTCCGTTCACCGCCGCGATCGCCGTCTACCGCGACCTCGACGACCCGGTGAACTATGACGAGTCAGTGTTGACTGACGGGCGAATTCAGCGTCTTGCCCAGGCGATTCGGTGCGAGTTGGACGAGGCGCCGAAGTTTGAGGCGCGGGGAGCTGCAGAACTGCGAATCACTGCCGGCAGCGAGACGCACACGGTGGCCGCGCTGTCATTCAAGGGTGCGTCCAGCGACCCGCTGACGTTCGCAGACGCCGAGGCAAAGTTCCGGCGGTTCACTTCCTCGATGCTGACGCGCCGGGAGCAGGGCGAGATCATCGACCGCGTCCGCCGCCTCGAGCGCGCCACGAAGATTCGCGCCATCGGGAAGCTGCTGCGCGATCGCTGGTCGGAGAAACTGAAGAGGTAGCTCAGGGGCTCAGCCACCCTCTCGGGAGTGCCGGCGCCTCGCCGGCAGCAGAACTACGGGATCGTCATGGAGATACCTGTCGGGCTCCAACGCCCCGTTTGCGAAGGTGCGCGCCGAGCAGCTCTCGGAGCTCTTCCTCGGTCCGATGGCCGTTCGAATACTCAGCGAGGTCCAGTTCAATCTCATATGCAAACGCAGCTTGAGCTGCGCCCACGGCGTCGACGGTCCAGGTACGTGGAACGAACCACTCTTGGAACGGCCTGAGCGACACCTCGCCATCCAGGTAGCGGCGCACCCAGTACTCCATCTCCTGCTGGAGCGACTCAGTCATGGTTCAGCCTCCTGGGATGATCTTCGTCACGGCTGCCGAGCTCCGAGAGCGCTTCAATCGCGATCGATACTCCGAGCGCGCTGCCGCGGGAGAACTGGCAGCAAGCGTAAGAGCGGAGCGGCATCCGAGCCCGGAGCCGGCTGGGGAGACGTTCTGTACCATGAGCCAGATCATTACCTACACCGATCCTAGCACCGGCGCTCGCCTCGCCCTCGCGCATCAATATCTGCGCCCTGATGGCACGATTGGCGCAAGTGGGCGGCCAGACCCGAAACGAATCTGGGACAATGGCGTCATCTACGCGCTAGATCCAGCCGAAGGTCATTAGCGCCGGGCCCTGGACTCAGTCGGAAGCGGTGAAGCTGTGGCAGTCCGTCCACCCGTTTGGCAGATGATCATAGAAGCCGTTCAGGCGTTTGGTGGCAGGGCCGCAGTCGCCGACATTCGTGGCTGGATCCATTCTCAATACGGCGATGTGAACGACGGGACTATTCGAGCGCAGATCCACGTCAATGCGGTCAACTCGCCGAGCCGGGTGCACTATCCCGAAAACCAGAAACCCCGCCTAGCCAATACCGCTCGCGATTTTCTCTATTTCGTGGGTCGAGGGCTCGTCGAGGTCTATGAGCCTGCCCGGCACGGCGTCTGGGAGATAGCCAGAATGGATAGCGGCATGTTAGTCGTTTGTATGGCTCACCAGGCCAGTAACGCTGCGGCGTCAACATCAAAAGGAGGTTCGGCACCTTTGCACTACGCCCACGCCACGACGACGGGGCGCAACGAGCCCCTGACACCTGCCGATATGGGTCGAATCGATAGGCTCGATCTCACCCCGGAGTCGCTAAGTCGAGGCTGCGAGCTATTCGAGCAGAATGAGGGGCGTGACTCCATGTACCGCGTGGCAACCTACCTGTTGGGCGAGGGTGTTTGGTGGGGCCGGTGCGCCGAAATGGCAGATGCGCTTACAGTACTCCTTCTTACATGGAATGGCGCTTTTTACCGATACGGGCCGCTCGACACTTCCCGCCTTGAGCAATGCCTGACACAGCAATGGAAGACGATTGCCAACTTTCACAATCGAGACATCGCGTCTCTCGGCGTGGGCGACCGGGAGACCCTCTCGTCCCTGTTCTTGGCGATCCTGGAGGCCACGCTGATCGCGTCAGGAACGTCTGTGAAGAAGAGCCCTGTATCTGCTGCCAAGGCGCTGCATCTGCTCGCACCCGCGTTCCTGCCGATTTGGGACGCGACGATAGCCAAGAAGTACGGGTGCGGCGCTTACCTGCAGATGCCGACGGAGTGCTATTGGCGCTTCTGCCTGATGATGCAGGAGCTAACCCGGAGGCTGAGACCTCATATCCCGAAGTCCCCCAAGACGCTGCTGAAGAGGATCGATGAATACAATTATGCGAGGTTCTCGAAGACGTGGACCTGGGCGCCCTGAAACATTGACCGTGCCATCTGGACGATGTTGCGCGCGGGAGCATGCAACCTCAGCGCATCCGGCATAGGAGAAAGTGCGATGCAACGGGCCTATACGCGATCGGTTGGCGAATACATCGCGCGCAGCCGCGATGAAGCGGTGCCGAAAGACGTCCAGGAGCGCGTCCAGCTTGTGGTGCTCGATGCCCTCGGCTGCGGGCTGCTCGGTTCCCGAATGCCCTGGACCCAGCGCATCGTCGCCACTCTCCGGGACACGGAGAGCCCCGGCCAGGCGCTCGTCTGGGGAACCGACGCCCGTTTCTCTGCCGCGAACGCCGCCCTCGCCAATGGCACCTCCGTCCACGGCTTCGAGCTCGACGACGTCGGCAGCGGCGGCCACAACGGCTCCGTGACGGTGACGTCGGCGCTGGCCCTCGCCCAGACCGGCTTCCCGGTCTCCGGCCCGCAGCTTATCCGCGCCGTGACTACTGGTATCGAGGTCGCGGCGAGGGTGGAGGCGACCTGTCACGACATTCCCCGCACCCATATGGGCTTCCACGGCCCCGGGCTCTGGGGCGTCTTCGCGTCGATGGCCACCTGCGCCACGATCATGGGCCTGTCCGCCGACGAGGCAGTGAATGCCCTTGGCACCGCTGCGCAACAGGCGGCCAGCCTGATGGGCACGCAGGGCGGCGGCATGGGTAAGCGAATGCTGGCCGGCAAGGCGGCGCATTCAGGCGTGCTCGCGGCTCATCTTGCCCGACACGGATTCACCAATGTCGACAATATCTTTGAGTGTGGCTACGGCAGCTTCCCGTCCGCCTTCTGTGGCGGCCGCGAGGACTTCACCCTTGACGAGCTCGATAAGGGCTTCGGCGAGACCTGGCTGACACGCGGCGTTAATTTCAAGCTCTGGGCGGCGCGCGTGCCAATCCACCCCTCGATGGAGGCCATCAAGGCCATACGACGCGAGAATCCGCTCGAGCCGCAGGACATCCAACACGTCCTGATCCGCCTGCCGCTTGGCTCCTACCGGGCCGTCGGCTTCCCCTACAAGCCGACGACAGTCACATCGGCCCAGCTAAACCTCCAGTACTGCGCCGCGATCATGCTGCTGGAGAACGACGTCTTCGTTCCGCAGTTCACCGAGGAGAAAATCGGATCTGAAGCCGTTCTCGATATGGTGCGGCGCATCGAGATCCTTCACGACCCCGAGCTCGACAAGGTGGCCGGCGACAAGATCAGTCCGGAGACTCGGGTCGAGGTGACGTTGACGGACGGCCGGAAACTGGACGCCACCGGGCGCGTTCGCGGTTCCTCCGGCGATCCGGTCACCCGCGACGAGGTCGTCGAGAAGTTCAAGAAGACCAGCGCCGAGGCCCTAACACCTGCCGCGGCGCAGAGGATCATCGATGCCTGTGACCGCCTCCCAGACCTTGCGGACGCGCGTGAGCTGCTCGCCCCGATCGAGGAACTCGCCGCTGTAACATAACCGACCTACAGGTTTGCTGATTTACTGCCGATAGTCCTGGCAGGATACGTTCCAGAGGAGGAGCCGCTCAATGAAGCTCGTCCGTCTACTCGCCCTGCCGCTGCTCGCCGCCGTTATGATGCTCAGCATCGGCACGCATCGGGCCTCTGCCGACCCGCGCGACTTTACGCTCTTCAACAGCACCGCCTCCACTGTCTTTACGGCCGTCTATGTGGCTCCGTCCGCCAGCGCCGATTGGGAGGATGACATCCTCGGCACCGACGTGCTCACGCCCGGTCAGTCGGTGAACATCCACTTCGGCCGCTTCAATCCGAGCACCTGCGTTTACGACGTCATGGTGACGGGCAAGGACGGAAGCACCGGCGAGCTGGACAGCATCGACCTCTGCTCGACAACGTCCGTCACGTTCCACGACTGAGCTGGGGCGGTTTGGCAACAGCCACGTTCCCCTCTCCCTGGGGGAGAGGGTTAGGGTGAGGGTGCGCCCAAGCAATGAACCTGGCCGTGTGCGTGAGCGCGCTAGCGCCGGACTCCGACTCCCGCCTCCACCTCGGCTTCGCGGTTGAAGGTGTTGGCGAACTCCTCGGCGTACTCGGGTCGCGGGAACTGCTCCCCGTACGGAACCTTCATCATGTCGGTGAAGATCTCCAGGCGGTTCCCATCTGGATCAAGGAAGTAGAACGACCGGCTGCCACTGCCACCGTAGGCGGCGCCGGGACCCCGCCCGCCCTCTGGACCGTGTACAAGAGGGCCGGAGATGATCTCGACGTCCTTGCTGCGTAGGTCCGCCAGTGCTTTCAGCCACTCGTCGCGGTTCTCGACCTCGAAGGCGATGTGATTGAGGCCGTTGAATCCCATGTCACGGCTCTCCTCGCTCACCGCCGAAGGGTGCGTGAACAAGACGATGTTGTGATGGTCGTCCGTGAACCGCATGAAGGCCATTCCGCGGTCGGCACTACCCCATCGGCCCGTGAGCGTGAGGCCGAGCGTGTCCCGGTACCACTCGATTGACCGGTCGACATTCGTGCAGTGGATGCCGACGTGACCCACCCGATTGATTGTGAATGCCTCGCCCATCTGGCCCTCCTTGCCCGCTAACAGACCATCCCGCTGCTTTAGCCCACTATAGCGCGTGTCAGGCGGCCGTAGGGCTTGCGTCTTGTACCCCGCCGCCTCGCCGCGTTCAGCTATTTCCTTAGCCGCGCAGGCTTGGTCGATCCCTGATCCTTTCTCCATAACGCGTGTCGCCGAGTCGTAGCGCGGGGTCTTGCCCCCCGCCGCCTCGCCCGGCGGGGCGATCGTCTTAACCCGCGCACGGCTTGGTCGATCGCTCGGGTGCGCCCTCGCCCTCCCCCCAGCGAGAGCGGACACCGGCCTATCCCGCAGCCCCTATCGCGTCAGCCTCGATCTCCAACGTCCTGATGGTTTCCGCTGTCGGGATTCCCGTGTCCGGGTCCCAGCCCTGCTCGACGTAGTAATCGCGCACGATCTCCCCAAGCCCCTCGTCCGTCAGACCCTTGTGCTTGGGCAGATCCTCGTGAAACCGCCGCGGCAGTGCATCGTCCGCCCGTCCGAAGCCCTCACGCATGTTGAACAGCCGCGCGAGCGTCAGCCCTCGGTGCGCCGTCGAGACCAGCTCCTCGGCCGTCAGATCCCAGCCGGTGACGCCTCGCAGGATCTCGAGTGCCTGGTCGTCCGTGTAGGCGAGGAAGTGGCAGAGACCAACCTGGTTGTTCAGGCCTCCACGGTTCGTTGTCTGGCCCATGTGGTCCCCGCCGGTCGGCGCGAGCATGTAGGAGGGCCGCATCCGCGGCATGTGCCGTGGGTCGTGCATGGCCATCTCCATGCCCTTAACCGTCGTCAGATACTGCTCCGAGCCGCGCCCGATCTTCTCTGCCGCGTGCTGAGAGCCCTCCGCCAGCAGGTCGCCGATCCCCTGTCGATAGGCGATCATCTCGATCAGCCGAATAACGCCGTCGGCGTCACTGAAGCGAAGCGGGACTCCGCCCGTATCCTCGTCGGTCAGAATTCCCTTCTCGTAGCACTCCATCGCCCAGGCGATCGTGGCGCCTGTCGAGATTGTGTCGAGCCCGAGGTAGTTGCACATCTCGTTGGACTTGCAGATCGCGACCAGGTCGTCGACGCCGAGGTTCGGCCCGAAAGACGCGAGCGTCTCGTACTCCGGTCCGCCGTACTTGGGGTCGACGCGATAGCGCCCCTTTGGGTCAAAGGCCGACGGCTTGCCCTTGTTGGCCGTCCGCGCCTCCTCCTCGCGCTGTTCGATGTGCACCACCTTCTTACAGCGAACCGAGCAGGCAAAGCAGGCGGTCATCTGTTCGCGAACCTGGTCGCGAACGGCGACCGCGTCTACCAGCTCAATCTGTTCGAACTGGCCGAGACGGTAGTTGGAGCTCGGCATCCCGCCCTCGAGGTTCTTACCCTGCATGGCGGCGCCCGTGCCGAATTCGTGGAATGCTCGGTGGTTCTGCTCCAGTGTCGTCGAGACCCACTTTGCGATCCCGGTCAGCGCCGGCTGGTCCGCCACCTTCACCCGCGTTCTGCCCCGTACTGCGATCGCCTTGAGTCGCTTCGAGCCCATAACAGCGCCCATGCCCGTGCGCCCCGCGACTTCGTTGAGGTCGTTGGCGATGCAGGCATACCGCACCAGATGCTCGCCCGCGGGACCGATCTGCGCGACCTTGATGCGCGGGTCGCCCAACTCGGCGACGATTTGCTCCTCGACATCGCCGGTGACCTTGCCCCAGAGATGCGCGGCATCGCGGAATTCGACACCTTCCTCGTTGATCCAGAGATAGACGGGCGTCTCGGAGACGCCATGGATGATGAGGGCGTCCAGATTCGCCTGCTTCAGCTCCGCGCCCCAGAACCCGCCGGACTCCGACTCGCCAAAAGCGCCGGTAAGCGGCGACTTCGCGCCGACACTGTGCCGGCCCGCGCCGGGCACCGGCGCCCCGGTAAGCACGCCGGTCGCGAATACCAACACGTTGTCCGGCCCCAGCGGGTCGGCGCCCTTGGGGACGTCTTTCAACAGGTAATGCGCGATGATCCCGCGCCCACCGCCGTAAAGACGGTAGAAGCGCTCGCCGGGCTCCTCGATCCGGGTGCTGCGGTCGCCGAGGTCGACGTGAAGGATACGGTTACAAAATGCGTTGTTTTCCATTCGCCTAACTCCTTGTGACCGACAGCCACGGCGGCGACGTCACGACGTTGTCGAAGTCTTGGCCGATCATCTCCCGCATACGGGCGGGGCCGCCCGGCCCAACGTACTCTATCTGCACGCCGCCGGCGGTCGGAGTCACGTAAGCAAGCTGATCCGGATCCAGCGCCGGCAGGAGCGCCTCCGGCGGGCTGCCGGCGCTGAGCTGCACCGACGCGGTCCCGTCCCGCAGCATGCCGTGCGTGACCTTCGCGCCTCGCGCGAGCGCAGCCGCGAGCGCAGCGGGGAGGTCGGGTGTCCACACCCCGAGGTGCTGCACCCCCTCGCCGTGCTCGCGCAGAAACTCGCTCCAAATCGTCGTTCCCCCGGTCGGCTGCAGCAACTCGATTGTCTGGCCAGGCGCGCGGCCATACGCGATTCGAATCCCGCCCCGTTTCCCGGCCGTCGCGGGGTTGGTCGGAAGCCCCTCGCGCTCAACTTCCCAGCTATGCCATTCGGGTACACCGAGCAGATCCTTATAAATGGCGCCCGTTTCCTCGATGCTGCGTACGACGATGCCGATGTGATAGGCGAAGACCTGGTCGCTGGGTATCGTCATTGCAGTACCTCTTTCTCCCCCTCCCTCTGGGAGAGGGTTGGGGTGAGGGTCAGCCGCCCTCCATTGGGCTGAACAGCACCAGCTCATCGCCGTCGTGCAGTGCCGTATCGCGCCCCGCCAGCTCGCCGTTCAGCCCTGCAGTGACCTCTGCATCCACCGCGATGCCAATAGTGCTGAGCAGGTCCTGAACCGTGGCTCCCGGCGCGAGTCGATACGCGATGGGCTCTTCCTTGCCGCGCGGGAGGAACTTGCGCAGGTCGGCGAACAGGCGCACCCGCACCTCGATCCCGCTCGTCCCAGCCTGAACGCCATTCATACAGGAATTATACGGCCCACCCAGCAGCCGCAGGATGCACAAAGAATCGAGGCGTGCCGTCGCCAAGTGTGACCTTAGTTGACTCGGCTTTGTTCGGCTGCTGTAATACCGGGACTCACGCTCGGAAGATTCCCTGCGATTCAAGAAGGAGAGACAGGATGGCGAAGCTCGAGTTCGCCCTTTGGGATGCCGTCGGAGGCCGAGGGAAGCCGGGCTCCGAGATGGCGGATGTCTATGACGATCACATCCGCATGGCGCAACGCGCCGAAGAGCTGGGCTGGAGCTCCTACTTCATCATCGAGCATCAGAACTCGCCGATGCGGAGCATCACCGCGCCCAGCGTCTATCTAACCGCAGTTGCGCGCGCCACAAACACCCTGCGCGTTGGCGCAATGATGTGGCAGTTGCCTTTCTATCACCCAATTCGGCTGGCTGAAGAGGTCGCAATGCTCGACCAGCTCTCCCGTGGCCGCGTTGAGTTCGGCACCGGAATCGGGGTCCATGAGCACGAGTTCATTCGCTGGGGCGTCGACTATTACCAGAGAGGCGCCATCTCGGAGGAGGTGCTCAAGATCGTCAAGATGGCCTGGACTCAGGACGAGGTCACCTACGACGGCAAGTACTTCCATTTCGACGAGGCGCTGCCGCAGCCGAAGCCCTACCAGAAGCCGTATCCGCCTATTTGGGCGGCCGTGCACGGCGATGCGGCCGTCGAATTCGCTGCCCGTAACAACTACAACGTCGCTCAGAACATCGACACGGACAATGTCGTGACACGGAAGTTCGACCTGTATCGCAGGCTGTGGAGCGAGTCTGAGCACTCAGGGCCCATGCCGCGTATCTTTCTTCAGCGGGCGGTGCATGTCGCGGAGACTGATGAGAAGGCGCATGACGAAGCGCGCCAATACCTTGGCGCCGGTCGCGGCGAAGACGCGGGCGTGCGGGGCGGGCCGATCGGCGCGACGCGGGTAGGCTGGGGTAGCAATCCGCGCGGGATGGGTCGTGATAGCGAGCGGCCGGACGATAAGGCGCGTGGCCAGACGCAGGTGCTGGCAGCGCGCAGCTACGAGTTCAACATCGAGAACGGTATCGCGATTGTCGGAAGTCCCGACTCTGTCATCCGGCAACTTCAGGACGGGATGCAGAGGGTCGGCTATACAGTCTTCTGCACCAATCTCGGCATTGCCGGCATGCCCCAAACGCAGGTTCGTAACTCAATGGAGCTGTTCGGCAAAGAGGTTATTCCAGCGTTTCGCTAGGCTTCGCGGGGGACGGCGACATGGAGTATCGGGACCTCGGAAAGACCGGCCTTAAGGTCTCTGCGCTCGGATTTGGCTGTGGCAGCGTTGGAGGTCTGATGGTGCGTGGCGAGGCCGCCGATCAAAAGGCGGCCGTGGCCAGAGCCCTTGACGCCGGGATTACCTATTTCGATACGGCCGCGCAGTATGGGGACGGCCTCTCCGAGCAGAATCTTGGGCGGGTTCTTGGCGAGCTCGGCGCCTGGAACCGCGTCGTCGTAGGCACGAAGGCCGGTCTGCGCGTCGCCGATCGCCCCGACCTCGCCGGCGCCCTTGAGCGCTCGCTGCAGGCGAGCCTCCGCCGCCTCGGCCGCGACTCCGTCGACCTGCTCCAACTCCACAGCGTCACGTTCGTCGATGGCGCCGACCCAGGCCGTGGTCTCAATCTCAGCGATGTACTGGGCGGGGTAACGGACGGCATGCGGCAGGTCGTGCAGAAGGGCCTCACGCGCCACGTTGGGTTCAGCGGGTTGGGTGACGCCGCCGCGTCACACGAGATTCTGGCGGGCGGCAGCGTCGAGACGATGCAGGCCTACTTCAACGTGCTCAACCCAAGCGCGGGCTTCGCAGGTATCAGCGGCGATGCGCAGGATTTTGACGGCATCATCGATGACGCTGCCGCCCGGGGTGTGGGCGTGATCGCGATTCGCGTCCTCGCGGCCGGTGCTGTGACTGGGAGCTCCAAGCGCGCGCCCAACGCCGGCGGCACAGGCGGCACGCTGGTCCGCGGGGGCGAGTTCGACCTCGACCTGAAGCGGTCCGCGGCGTTGCCGGGCCTGTCGAAGGAGCTCGGTTGCGAGGACACGGTTGAGCTTGCCTTCCGCTTCGCCCTCGCCAAAAGAGGGATTGCGACAGTTCTGCTCGGCTTCTCCAACCAAGGGCAGTTGGACAGCGCGTTGTGCTGGGCCGAACGCGGACCCCTGGCAGCGGCGGGAGTCCGGCGGATTGTCGAGGCAGCTCGGTGAGCCGGCCACAGTATTCGTTTCTTTTCGCTATAGGGTAGGGGACCAAAAAGAAACCAATTCCGCACCGCGAAGGAGCAGCGATGTCGACAGTCTATGGTCCGCCCGCCCAACGGCCGCACCGCCTCAGCCGGCGCGGTAGTATTGGTGCGGCGACCGCCTGTGCTGCCACGCTCGCAATCGCGGGCTGCGGCGGCAGGACGACGGCTGGCCGCGCGGGAGGCGCAGCTACCAGCGGCGGGCCGCAGGCTACGCCCAAGCGCGGCGGCACGATCATACTCAGCACAAATTTCCAGCGCGGTCTCGACCCGCACATACTCCAGGCAACCCAAACCGGCATGTTTGGCATGTTCTATTCCCTGCTTGTCCGCGCGAACCAGAAGACCTATGAGCTGGAGCCCGACCTGGCAACCAAGTGGGAGGTTCCGAGTCCGACGGAGCTCGTCTTTACGCTCGCGCCAAACATCAAGTGGCACGATAGGCCTCCCGCAAACGGACGGCCGCTGAAGGTCGAGGACATCATCTTCAGCTATAACCGCGTCCAAACGAAGGACCCCAAGTTCATCAACAAGAACTACCTCAATAGCATTGACAAGATGGAGGCAGTCGACGCCAGGACACTGAAGCTGACGCTGAGGCAGCCCGATGTAACGCAGCTCGGCAACCTGTCGGCGCCGGGTCTCAAGGTACTGGCGCCGGAGGTGGTCGAGGCTGCCAGGGGCAATCTCGCTGAGGCATCCACGACGGTGGGGACTGGGGCCTTCATCCTGCAGAGCACCGAAACAAACGTCGGTTCTGAGCTGATTCGCAACCCCAATTATTTCAAGCCCGGCCTGCCGTACGTGGACGAGATAAAGCTGCGCGCTTTCCAGGATGCGCAAAGCGAATGGTCGGCCTTCCTCGCCGGCAAGATCGACCATCGCTGGGTCCCAGGTGAGGATTCCCAGACCTTCGCGCGCGATAAGAGCGGGCAGTATCAGCTCGACTGGTTTGGCGACCTCGACTTCTACATCGCTCAGGCGATGACGCTGAAGAAGCCGTTCGATGACGCCAGGGTCACGGGCGCGCTGCGCCTGCTGATCGACCACGATGAGTTCCAAAAGGCATGGGGGCAGGTGTGGTGGGGGCGGGCACGGCACAGTCTGTGTTACGGCGCCGGGACCGCGGATAATTGGGATCTAACCGAGGACGAGTACAAGCAACATCTCGAATGGAAGCAGCCCAAAGACGAGGCCATCAAGACGGCACTCTCGCTCCTTGCGGCTGCGGGATTCTCGAAGGACAAGCCGCTGAAGTTCGTGCTATCGGGCACGGGAGAAGCATCCGTCCCATTCCAGCAGGCCGCCTCGCAGCTCCTGCAGGCCCAGTTCAGGCGCAACGGCGCCGGCGTCGTTGACCCCGAGATCAAGCTCTATCCATCAGCGGCGTGGGACGCCGTTCGAAGCAACAGCGACTTCGAGTACTACGTCGGCGGCCACGCCACGGGCGGAGAGGATCCGGATAACAGCCTCAGCGGCACGTACAAGACCGGGGGCGGGCGCAACTACGGGAAGATGAGCGACCCGCAGCTCGACCAGATGATCGCCAAACAGCGGACCATCTTCGACGAGAACGAGCGCAAGAAAGCGATCGGAGAGATCACCCTCTACATGATCGACCACGTGCCGTATGGCTGCCTCGTCTCGAGATACGTCCTGAACGCGACGCAATTGAACGTCGAGAACTTCCCGACCGAAGGCGTGACGACCAACTGGGGCGACCATTACGAGACCGCCTGGGTGCAGTGAGCGTCCTTGGCATCGCGGTTCCGCTCGCCCCCCATCGATGAGGTAGTGACGCGGACGCGGTCCGCGCTCGCGGTAGATTTCCCTGAGGAGCAGGCACGATGACCCGTATGTCCGGCAAACAGGCCCTGATCGAACAGCTACTCGCGGATGGCGCCCGCTATGTGTTCGGCAACCCGGGCACTACCGAACAGGGATTCATGGACGCCCTCCAGGATTATCCACAGCTCGAGTTCATCCTGGCGCTGCACGAGGGCGTCGCCGTCGGCGTGGCTGACGCCTACGCCCGCGCCACTCGCAAACCGGCGTTTGTCGAGCTCCATATCGCCCCAGGGTTGGGCAATGCCATGGGCATGCTCTACGACGCCGCACGCGGCCACTCACCGCTGGTCGTCTACGCCGGGCAGTCAGATACCCATAGCCTCGACCAAGAGCCGCTGCTGTCAGGCGATCTCGTTCGCATGGCCGAGCCCCTCTGCAAGTGGGCCGTGGAAGCGAAGCATGCGCACGATGTACCCATGCTCTTGCGCCGCGCGATGAAGGTCGCCGCCGGACCGCCGCCGGGGCCTGTTTTCATGTCGTTACCGCTTGATGTCCTCGATCAGGCCGCCGACATGCACATCACTCCAACGTCGTATGTGGCCGGCCGCATCCGACCGGATGCGGAGACGCTGCGGGCCGCGGCGGCGCTGCTGGCGGGCGCGCGGCATCCGGCAATCGTCGTCGGCGATGGCGTGGCGATCTCCGGGGCTCAGGCTGAGGTCGGCGCTATGGCGGACCTCATCGGCGCGCCGATCCAGGCCGGATACGCATCCGAGACGAACCTTCCCGCCGGCCACCCGCTCGCCGGCAATCCGCTCAACGTCGTCAGCGGCGCCGCCGTGCGTGCCAGTCTCGATGCCTCGGACGTGATCCTGATCATCGGCACGCCCGTTTGGCGAACGATCTTTCCCGCCGAAAGCGGACCGCTGCCCGATGAGGCCCGCGTGATTCAGATCGACCAGGACACCTGGGAGCTTGCAAAGAACGCCCCCGTTGAGTTCGCCCTTCACGCCGATCCCAAAACCACGCTTGAGGAGCTGATACCCCTCGTTGAAGCGCTGATGTCCCCCGAGCAACGCGAGTCGGCGCGGGCACGGGCAGCGGCGTATTCAGAGCGCCGCACGGCCGCCGAGCACCGCCTGCGCGCAGAGGATGACAAGCGACGCGACCAATCGCCGATCGCGGTGACGCGCCTGATGCAAGAGATCGCCGCGGCGCTGCCTTCCAGCGCCGCGATCTTTGACGAATCGGTGACATCGGGCGGCGCGCTCCAGCGCTACTTCCGGCTGGAACCGGGTGCGTATTTCCGCGCGCGCGGTGGCGGGCTGGGACCAGGCATGCCTGGGACAGTGGGACTGAAGCTCGCTTATCCAGATCGAGCCGTCGTCGGCGTCGTCGCCGACGGCTCGGCGATGTACACGATTACGGCGCTGTGGACTGCCGCCCATCACAAGCTTCCCGTCACCTGGGTGATCGTGAACAACAGCAGCTATCGCATTTTGAAGCTGAATCTGCAGGACTATCTCGGGGAGGCAGGCGCCCATCGCCGCTTCATGCACACGGATCTCGAGGATCCGCCGATTCGATACGACCGTCTGGCCGAGTCGATGGGCGTCTGGGGCCGCCGCGTCGAGCGCACCGAGGATCTCGGCGACGCCCTCCGCGAAGCGATGGCCGTGCCCGGGCCGTCTCTTCTCGATGTGGTCGTCGACCCAGCCGTGCCCGGAAGGGCACGCTGACGGAATTCGAGTGGGACGAAGCGAATCGGGGGCACATTCGCGCCGAGCGCGGAGTCACCCCCGAAGACTGTGAGCAGGTATTCCAGGACTCTCAAGCTTTGACTCGCGATGCTCGAAGTCAGGGTGATGAGCAAAGATGGTCCATCGTTGGGGTGAACGATGCTGGGCGTATCATTGTGGTCATCTACACCGTTCGAGACACCTTCGTACGCGTCATTACCGCATTTCCGGCGAGCGGCTGAGCCGATGAGCGGGCCTACCTGAGGGGTCATGGTAAGAACTAGGAAGCTAAGGCGTGATCCGGAGAGCGGCCTCCTGCTGATCGACAGGCCGGAAGACATCCCGCAGTTCGCCAACGAAGACGAGGAATCCGCATTCTGGGACACCCATTCGTTCAGCGAGCGCTTCTGGAAGAAGGCTAAGCACCTTTCGCTCGAGGAGATCCTTCGCGAAGCTGCCGCTGAGACTCACCGCTCCGTCGATTGATAACCGGAGCCTGCTCTGGTGACCGCAAGAGAGTCCAACAGGTGAAATCCTTCTCCGAGTTACTTCGCGCCGAAGCCGCCGAGATCTGGGATGCGATCTTTGCGCACCCGTTCCTCGCCGACTTGGCCGCTGGCACGCTCCCAATTCAAACCTTTCGGTTCTACATCACCCAGGACTACCGCTACCTCGAGGCGTTCGGCCGGGCCGTCGCGCTCGCGCTCGGACGCGCTCCCGATAGCGAGAGCGTCCGCCTGCTTGCGGCGCGGGTCCTGACGCCGATCGAGCGGCCGCTGCACTCGCGCCTGTTCGAGCTCTGCGCGCTCACCGTGGGCGAGGTCGAGCGGGCGGAAATCGCTCCGACGAATCGCGCCTACATGGACCATCTGCTGGCGACGGCGAGCATGCGCAGCCTCGGCGAAATCGCCGCTGCGCTCCTACCGTGCCCCTGGACCTATCACGAGATCGGCGCACGCCTCGCCGCGGTGGACGAGCCTGCTCAGCCGATCTATCGCGAGTGGGCCGGCTTCTACACGGCCGGCTTCCTCGCGGAAAGCGTGCGCGCCTGGCGCGAGCTCGTGGATCGCGAGGCGCCCAGCGCCACGCCTGCGCAGCAGACGGCGATGCGCGACGCCTTTCTGCTCAGTTCGCGCTACGAGCTGCGCTTTTGGACCATGGCGTACCAAGTCGAGAGCTGGGAGATTTAGGCCCATCGCCGGAGTGAGGGACGACCCGCTCGGCTCTATCGAAGCCCGAGCTGCACGCGAATGGCCCGCTCGACGGCTTGGATCTCCGCCATAGTGAGTCGACCGGCACGATTCATGAGCCGTTCCTTCGCGACAGTCCGAATCTGGTCGGCCAGCGCTTTGTGCGGTGCACCGTTGAGATGCACCAGGGCCTCCCACGAGTACACTCTGGCTGTATTGCTTGTTAGTGGCACGACCTGTACACGATTCTGGACACGCACAGCTTCGTCATTGCTGACGATAACCGCCGGGCGCTGCTTGCGGATCTCGCCGCCGCGCGCCGGATCAAAATTGACCCAGTACACGGCTCCCCGAGTCATTAATCCAGCGCTTCGTCGAGATTCGCCTCGATCCACTCCAGCGCTTCCTGTTCAGCAGTCGCGTCACGCGCCGCCTCGCGATACTCCTCCGCGAGAGGCCGCTCCATCACGACATGAGGTCGTACCAATTGCTCGATGAATCTGCTAATCTCGCCTGGCCCCAATTGGTGATGCAATCCACGGTAAACGTCATCGGAAATCGTGATTGTGAGCTTCCGTCGCATAGGAGGGTCTCCGGTCTGCACGTATATACGTATAGTAGCATCGTAACCGCGCTTCAAACTCGACCGCGCTTGCAACCCATCGTGTATCCCGCCCCGAATCCGCCGAGCCTGGAGATCCTCCGAGCGAGGATGCTTGATTGCGGGTGTTCACCATCGGCTTCACTAAAGAAGACCGCCGAGGCGTTTTTCTCGTCTCTCTGCGGTTCCGGAGCGAAACGAGTGGTCGATGTTCGGCTCAACAATGTGTCGCAGCTTGTCGGCTTCTCCAAGCGTGACGACCTGTCGTGCCGTCTGCGCGCGATCTGCGGGATAGAGTACGTGCACAGGCCGGTCCTCTCGCCCACCGAGAACTCTGAACGCGTACCAGAGGCGCAGGCTCGACTGGGATGGATACAAGCGGAAATTGACAGGGATCGACGCGACCGCAATCATAGCGGCGGCTGTCGTGCCCCATCCCGAGCACCCATGCCGCCTCAGTGAACGGGGGTCTCAT
>Ga0193751_1000466_pt1 | contig 31802 bp, 30 predicted proteins | sample L1c2metaG_FD_143050 | JGI IMG/M metagenome (GOLD analysis project Ga0193751, IMG submission 143050) | Soil microbial communities from a riparian zone of the East river system, Colorado, United States - L1c2 | ecosystem: Environmental > Terrestrial > Soil > Riparian zone | place: USA: East River...
TCCCTGCTTTTTGAACTGCCGCAGAGCGGCGTGATTCCCTAGACCGACTCGCAAAAAGCTCGCGGCCTCCCGCCGTAAGGTTACGCTCCCGCTAGTTCGCGCAGAATGTTCCCTTTATTATTAGATTACGCACCCTGCTAGAGCGTTCATAGTGAAACCCGCGTATAGATTGCTGCACAGCAGCAGAACTGCCGCAGAGCGGCATCGCTCGCGCCCTGCGAACCGCCCGCGATGATGGCATTACATCGGCACTGCGTTATTGTAGTGAGATGATGATCGTGAAATCTTTTCGTTCCTGCGCTCACGCTGCCGCTCTTGTCGCCATTTTTTGTTTTGCCGCCGCCCCTTTTGCTTACGCGCAAACAGGCAAACCGGTGCCGGGCGAACTGAAAGTGAAACCAGGCAAGGAGACACAAAGCGAAGCTGAAGCGACCGCCGCCAGCAGCAAAGACGCGAAGGATCGCGATAAGGACAAAAGTAAAGAGGAGGAAAAGGAGCCGCCGCCGAGTGTGACCGAGCACACGCTCACCGTGGGCGGGAAGACGATTCACTACCGCGCGACGACGGGTTACATGGTGATGCGCGATTGGAGCGAGAAGAAAAAGCCGGAGGGCGACGACGAGGAGAAATCGCGCGAGCCAGGGCAGTCGCCCTCGCCCTCACCAGCGAAAGAAGCCGACAAATCCAAAGATAAGGACAAAGACAAAGATGAGCCGAAGCAAAAGGCGAAGGTTTTTTATGTCGCCTACACGCGCACCGACATCGGCAACGATCCCTCAAAGCGACCAATCACGTTTTCATTCAATGGCGGGCCGGGTTCCGCGAGCGTGTGGCTGCATCTGGGAGCGCTCGGACCGCGGCGCACGGAATTAACCGAGCGGGGAGAAGCGCCGCTCGCGCCGTATCATCTCGTGGACAACGAAGCGACCTGGCTCGATGCCACCGATTTGGTCTTCATTGATCCCGTCTCCACCGGTTACAGCCGCAGCGTACCGGGTGAAGACCCCAAGCAGTTTCACGGCTTCAAGGAAGACCTCGCGAGCGTCGGCGATTTCATCCGGCTTTACACTTCGCGAAGCGTGCGCTGGGCGTCGCCGAAATTCATCATCGGCGAGAGCTATGGGACCACGCGCGCTGCGGGCTTGAGCGACTATTTGCAGGAGCGCTACGGCTTCTACGTCAATGGAATCATTCTGGTGTCGAGCGTGCTTGATTTTTCCTCGATACGTTTCGCGCCGGGCAACGATCGGCCCTATCCGCTGTATTTGCCAAGTTACACCGCCGCGGCGTGGTACCACAAAAAATTGCCGCAAGATTTGCAGAGTAAACCACTGGCCGATGTGCTGCGGGAAAGCGAAAATTTCACGTCCAACCAATACCTGCTAGCGCTGAATCGCGGCGATCAGCTCGACGAAAATCAACGCAAAGAACTCGCGAGCAATCTGGCGCGGCTGACCGGTTTACCGGCAGACACAATCGCCCAATGGAATTTCCGCATCCCGGCGCGGCGGTTCTTCTTCGATTTGCTCAAGGACAGGAACCGTTCCATCGGACGCTACGACGCGCGTTTCACCGGCATTCGCTACGAACCGGGCACCGAAGAGATCGATTTCGATCCGAGCTACGAAGCTGTGCTCGGTCCTTATAGCGCGATGATGAACGATTACTTGCGGCGCGAGCTAAAGTTCGAGAGCGATTTGCCCTACGAAATGATCGCCGACGTTCGCCCGTGGAACTACGCGAGCGTTGCCCAAAACCAGTATCTCGATGTCGCCGAAGACTTGAAGAAAGCGATGAGTCGCAATCCCTATTTGAAGCTCTGGGTCTGCTGCGGCTACTACGACCTCGCTACACCTTATTACGCGGCCGAGAACGTCCTGCACGGAATGGAACTCGACCCGAGCATCCGCGGAAATTTCCGGCTGACCTTTTACGAAGCCGGTCATATGATCTACATCAATCACCCGTCTCTGCTGCAATTTCGCAAGGACGCTGCCGACTTTATGCAGGATGCGCTTAAACCACGCGTCGTTCCCGCCGCGGAGCCGTAGGCGCAGCTGCGCTGCGGTTCTTTGTTATTAGTTAACGGTTAATGGGACAACTGACGACTGACTACGGACAACCGACCCCCAACTGACTACCACCGCATTTAACAAAAGGAAACGAAGGTAACGAAGACTTGGTTTTCTTTGTTGTCTTCTGTTTGAATTTGGAAATGGAAGCAATGCACACGGCGACACACCGCCTCGGGCAAATGACCAGCAAACTGATCGTCAGCATCTTTGTAGTTATCTTTACGATCGGGCAGGTGCGGGGCGGAGGATTGGACGCCGCTCCAGCCTTCGCCAAGGCTTCGGCTTGGCAAGCAGGACAAGCTTTGCGGTGGCGGAACATCGGGCCATATCGCGGCGGACGGACCCGCGCCATCTGTGGTGTACCGTCGCAGCCGAATGTCTTTTACATGGCGCCGGTCAACGGCGGCGTTTTCAAGTCAACCGATTACGGCCGCACCTGGCAGCCAATCTTTGATGATCAACCGACCGCGTCAGTGGGCGCGATCACGGTGGCGGTTTCAGATCCGAACGTGATTTACGTCGGCAGCGGCGAAGGATTACATCGCCCCGACCTTTCCGTCGGCGACGGGATTTATAAATCGGTCGATGCCGGAAAGACGTGGACGCATCTTGGATTGCGCGATGGTCAGCAGATCGCACAGTTGGCTGTCGATCCAACGAATGCGGACAAAATTTTCGTGGCGGTGGCCGGACATCCTTACGGGCCGAATACAGAACGCGGTGTGTATCGATCGCTCGACGGCGGCAAGACGTTCGACAAAGTGTTGTATCGCGATGAAAACGTCGGCGCGAGCGACGTCGGGATTGATCCGAGCAATCCGCAGATTGTTTATGCGGCGCTGTGGGAATCGCGCGAAGGCCCGTGGGAAAATGGCGTGTTCAACGGCGACGGCGGCGGCGTTTTCAAATCAACTGACGGCGGCAAAACGTGGCGGCAATTAACCAACGGACTGCCGCCGAACATCGTGCAGGCGAACATCGCGATCGCGCCGAGCAAACCGTCAACATTGTTCGCCGCGGTCCGGACAAAAACGATCGCGAAGCTTTATCGATCCGATAATGGCGGCGAAACTTGGGGCGGAACAACCGACGATCCGCGGCCGGGTCTCGGAATCGGCGGCGGCGACCTGCCGGTGGTACAGTTCGATCCAAAAAATAAGGAAATCATTTATTCGGCGAGCGTGGTTTGCTGGAAATCGATCGACGGCGGAAAAACCTGGGACGGCTGGCGTGGCGCGCCCGGCGGCGACGATTACCAAAACGTTTGGATCAATCCGAACAATCCCGAAATTATTTTGCTCGGCTCGGACCAGGGCGCGATCGTGACGGTGAACGGCGGGGCGACATGGAGCTCGTGGTATAACCAATCGACCGCGCAGTTGTATCACGTCAGCGCGGACAACGCGTTCCCCTATCGGCTTTACAGCGGACAACAGGAAAGCGGTTCGGTCGGAATCAAAAGCCGCGGCGACGCGGGTGAGATCACGTTTCGCGATTGGCAACCGGTCGCGGCGGAGGAATACGGTTATGTCGTCGCCGATCCGCTCGATCCGGACATTGTGATTGGTGGCAAACTGACGCGGTTCGATCGCGGGACAGGCCAAGCGCAAAATATTCTTCCGGTGCCTGTGCAGACGGAGGATTTCCGGACGCTGCGAACTGAGCCGGTGATTTTTTCGCCAAAGGATCCGCATCTGTTGTTTTTCGCCGGCAACACGCTTTGGAAATCGCGCGACCGGGGCGATCACTGGGAAAAGATCAGCCCGGATTTATCGCGGCCGAATTACGAATTGCCGGCGTGCGTTGGAAAATACAAGGACGACGCGACCAGGCAGGCGCATCGGCGCGGGGTGATTTACACCGTCGCGTTGTCACCGATCGAGCTGGACCGGATCTGGTGCGGAACGGATGAGGGCATGATTCATCTCACAACCGATGGCGGGAAAACGTGGAACAACGTTACGCCGCCAAACATTTCCGCGTGGCAGAAGATTTCGCTGATCGAGGCCGGACATTTCGACGCAAATACCGCTTACGCCGCGGTGAACACGTTGCGAATCGACGATTTACGGCCGCACATTTTTGCGACGCACGACAACGGCAAAACCTGGACGGAAATCGTGAATGGAATTCCGAACGGCCAAATCGTGAACGCGGTGCGGGAAGATCCGGTGCGAAAAGGTCTCCTTTTCGCCGGGGCGGAGAAAGGCGTTTACGTGTCGTTCGATGACGGCGCGAACTGGGAACCGTTGCGGTTGAATCTGCCGGCCAGCTCGGTCCGCGACGTTATTATTAAGAACGACGATCTGCTGGCGGCGACGCACGGCCGCGGATTCTGGATCCTCGATAACATCACGCCGCTGCGCCAGCTCGATCGAAGCAAGATCGATCCGCCAGAGGACGGATTCGCCGCGGCGAACAACCTGCTTTTCAAACCGCAGACCGCGTTGCGAGTGCGGGCCAGTTTGAATCCCGACACGCCGTTGCCGCCGGATGAACCCGCGGGCGAAAATCCGCCGGACGGGGCGATGATCGATTTCTTTTTGGCGAAGGACGCGACCGGGCCGGTGACGATCGAGATCAAAGACAGTAAAGGCGCGTTAGTCAGAAAATATTCCAGCAGCGATCTGCCGATGCAGCCGGACCTAAAAAAGTTAAAGATTCCGAGCTATTGGATTCGACCGTGGCAATCGATTTCGACGAAAGCGGGGATGCACCGGTTTCTGTGGGACATGCGTTATACGCCGGTGCCGGATGTGGAACCGGAGTTTCCAATGTCGGCGACATTCCGCAATACAGCGCCGGGGCCGACTTCGCCATGGGTCGCGCCGGGCAACTACACGGCGACGTTGACCGTCGACGGCAAAAGTTTCACGCAGCCGTTGACCGTGGAGATGGATCCGCGAGTCAAAGCTTCAGCGGGTGATCTCCAGGAGCAGTTCGATCTTTCCTGGCAGTTGTATCAACTGCGGCTCAAACTCGCGCCGATCGGCAAAAAATTCGATGACATTGCCGAGCAACTAACGAAACTGAAAGCGCGCGCCGCCGAGCGACCGGATGTGACCGAAAAACTCAACGCGTTTGCGCAAACGCTGACCAAGTTTGGGCCACCGCATCCACGACCCGGCGCGCCGCCGTCACTGTTCGTTTTGCAATCGACGACGCGATTGTTCGACGAGATCCAGGGCGCGGATGCCGCACCGACCGCGGCGGTAAAAGCGGCGGCGACCGATCTCCAGACCAAGGTCGGCCCGGCAATGGAGAAATGGCGCGAGTTACTCGATGTCGATCTTCCAACTTTGAATCAGCAATTAAAACAGGCCGGCTTTCCAGAGATCAAAGCTTAGCGGGCAAAGGTCACCAGACAGGGGAAGAGAATCGGGAATGAGAAACGGGGTCGTGACTGCGATCGAAAAGCTGGCGACATAGAGGCGGCTGTCCTCAGCCGCAGGCCGCCTGAAGAGTTCGCATTGCACGAGAGCTCCGAGCCGGGCTTCTAGTAACCCAATTCCGCTTTCCTTTGGACGGCGGTCGGCAAGGGATCCTTTTTCGTCTCGATCGCATCCTGGCCTGAGTCTTTTACCCGTCTGGCCTCAGTCGCGTTGAATTCAATGTCGGATTGAAACTCCGGCGGAACGTCCGCCTCGGCGTAGATGGCGTGCACCGGACATTCATCCACGCAAGCCATGCAATCGATGCACTCCTCTGGGTGTATAACGAGTTGACCCTCCAATTCGTAAAAGCACGCCACCGGGCATACCAACACGCAGTCGGTGAACTTGCACCCCAGACATTTATTGGTAACGACATATGCCATAAATTATTTTTGCTCCAAGTTCACCGGACTTACGAGTGTAAGCTCGACGAAGGGCGCGAGTTCGCCAACGCATTTTGTGGGAAGAAGTTCCTAGAAACGCGGAAATGCTGACAAGCTGAAATGCTGAAACCGAGAAACGTGGAACGGGGCTCAGGCTTCGATTAATTGATCTGCCCGGCGCAATCGTTCCACCAAAATCCGCATTACCTCGATAGCGAAGTAGGGCGTTTGCTGAACCAAAAATTGAAAACGCTTCTGGTCGATCGGCACTAGTTTGCAATCAGTGCGCGCAATGGCCGTGGCGGTGCGCGGTTGACCATCCACCATGGCCATTTCACCAAAGATGCCATCGGGCCCAACCACTTCGAGCACCCTGTCGCCCAGTCTGATTTCGACCTCGCCCTCTTGCACTATGTACATGACGGCGCGCGGATCGCCTTTTGAGAAAATGGTATCGTGAGCAGAAAACGATTCGGTGGCTTGGTTCCGGAACATTTCGAACTTGGCCATTATTACGACGCTCCTTGCGTTGTAAGCTAGGCAGTCGCCAGTTCGGCGGTCAATTCGCGCAATGTTACAATTGCGTGACATTGGAAAACTGGACCAAACGCCGATTTAACCGGAACCCCGCTCGATCGCTGGAAGACGGGACCGAAGTAAAATCCCGTTGAGTGGTTGGGCCGTTACGCTCCCGCTAGTGCATCCAGAGTGTTCCCGGTTCGTAGGTTGCCGCAAGAGGCGGCAGGATTGAAGAGTTAAGATCCGCGATGCACTAATCCGCATGCCCTAGTCTATTTCCTAGCCGCCTTAATGAGCGTCGCTGTTGTGGTACGGGTTAGAGGCGGAGAGCCGCCAGTGCCAGTAACAGTAAAGGGATATGTCCCGCGCGCCGTGGAAGAGCTGACAGTTATTGTTAGCGCTGAAGAGCCAGTGGCCGGATTCGGGCTAAAGCTTCCGGTAGCGCCAGCGGGAAGGCCGCTCACGGACAAAGTCACCGGAGAATTGAAGCCTCCTGTCGGCGTGATTGTTACGGTATACGAAGCCGTTCCGCCACCACGCGGCACAGTCACAGACGAAGGCGTGACCGACAGCGAAAAGTCTGGCGCAGGAGTTGGCGTTGGCGTCGGAGTTGGTGTGGGAGCTGGCGTCGGAGTTGGCGTTGGCGTCGGAACTGGCGTTGGGGTCGGAGTTGGGGTCGGGGCTGCCGAAGCCAACTTGAAGCTGGCGATGCGCGTGCGCCAATTAAAGGTGCTAGTGCTGGAATAGTATTCGTTGGTGTACCAGAAAGTGGTGTCGTCCACCGGATCGATGCTCATCGAGCTATAATCGCCCCAACGATTTCCAGTGCCGCTCTGGCTGCCCGTGCCATCAAACAAGTGGGCTTCACCCTGACCCAACGTGTTTAAGGGATCGGTCGCGAGTCGCGCGGCGTAGCGCACCTGGGGGTTGATGGTAGAGCTCGAAGCGCTAAAGCCGATGGCCATATTTCCCTGCCCGTCCATTGCTGCGCTACCCATCCAGCGCCAGGTCGTGTCTGGCTGGTAGGTGCTCTCCTGATAGACCGTAACCGGTCCGGCTGTGACGTTGCGGAGCTCGAACCAGCGCGCGCCTGCCACCCCGCCCGCACTCACCGAGTAGTTTGAAACCACAGATTCATAAGCGCCAAAATTTCGGTAGGCCGCCCGAAACATCAAGCGGTCGCCAATGCCGTCCAGGTTGTTTCTAGAGGAAACTCCCGCCTGCGGCACGCAAGCGCGGGTGGTAGGACAAAGCGCCGTAAAGCCCGCCGCTGGCGGTGAAGCAAACGTGGTAAAAGTCGAATTCGCCGGCGTGGCGAAGTCCACGTGGAAGTGATAGGTGGTGTAGTTTGGATTAGACGCCTGGCCCGGGAATCCGACGAACGTTTCCGGCGCACCAGAGGGCGGCAATGTCGGACCGTCAAGATCGGCGGGCAAAAAAGGATCAATGCTGCTGCCCAGAGGCCCGGTCGGGCTGATGAAGGTCGCGGGCAACCCGGCCAGCATTTTCGTGCGATCGAAAGCGAAGGCCTGAGGGCCGAGATATGACGAGCCTGTGGCGCTAAAGACGTTCATGCTCATATAATAGGCGTCTGGCCAAACGCTCAGCTTGGGATAATCGAAAAAGTTGGAGCCGAGGTGAAAGCCGTAGCGGTTGTATGTGCCAGTGGCATCGGCAGTAGTGGAAACAGCGACGCACTCATCGGTGATCGGGCCGCCGGACGTGCCGGCGAACTGGCTGATGATCCAGCGATCGGCCAGGTGATCATAGAGCATGACTGGATCGCCGCTCCCGCTGGTCTCGCAGACACCACCAAAACCAGTCCAGACTGAAGCGATGCTGTTTGGTCCCAAGACCGAATTCCCGGTGGCTTTGTCAAAAACCTGATACCCTTCATTTACGATTTGAACGAATTGGGTTTTCCCCGCTGCTCCGTTGGGATCGGGCGGCGCGCAGTTGCATGCCACACCGGGGAAAGGGATGCCGTCAAAGTTAAGGATCGGGCTTGGCACATTGGGCGCCACCATATTGCGGATGGAGACGGACGTCTTCTGGATGACGGGGTCAGCGCTGTCCTTATGGCGGTAAGGCACCTTGGGATTTTCGTTGGCCTCGTGCTGCGGCTTTAAGCCGGCCGCCGGCCATCCTGGTATATCGCGCATCGGGGGTGAGACGTCATTATGATACGAAGCACCGACTTCGACGCCGCTGGAGCCTTGATTTTGGTTTGGTCCTTGGGCCGAGGCAGATGCGCCTGGAAACAGGCCGAACCCGAACAGTGCGAGAACGGTACCGACCAAGCAGAGAATAAAACCAACTAGGAAGCGTGGACTGAAGAAGGCGGATTCTGAAACGGACTTTTTTTTCATAAGGGATGGTTGCCGGGGACGCGAGGGTTAGGCGACACAGACTTTACGGATGTTATCAAAAGCACGGTTGAATGTCACGCGTTACGACAGCAACATGCGGGCCGTAAAAGTCGCTGGTATCGATGTGAGTGATCCCGAGCTTCACAACTTCACGCAGGACCGCGAGCGCACCGTCGTGATCGGTCGGCGGTCCGAACACATGCGGACCGGCCAGCTGCATGGCGCCGTACCCATTCGCGTAACAATCAAATCATCAGGCAGCTTGAATTTGCCGCCGGGCAGTGTGGTGGAGGCCATCGTTTTCAAATTAGAAATTAAACGAATTAGGACGAACGAAAACGGCGAACATCGAAGATCCAACGTTCAATGCAAACTCTAGCGCGGAACGGGCGCCCAGTTTGCCACTCCCAATGTCGCCAGCACGATTTCCACCGCGAGTGAGCAAAGAATGATCCCCATAACACGGACAAGAATGGCGGCTCCCGAACGGCCGATGATTCGCAGGATGGCATCGGAAAAAAGCAGCAGAACATAGGTGAGCAAGAGCACCACGAGCAGGACAACGCCGGTTTGGGCTTGCTCGGCCACCGTGTAAACATCGTTGTCGGTGAGCAGGATCACCGCCATCATCGCTCCCGGACCGGCGATGGAAGGGACAGCAAGCGGAAAGACGGCCAGATCGCGCCCCGGCTCGGGCGCTCCCGGTTTCGCGTCCACTCGTCCGAAGAGCATTTGCAAACCGAAGAGGAAAAGAATGATCCCGCCTGCAACTTTGAGCGAGTGCAGGTGAATGCCGATGGCATCGAGAATGATCTGTCCCGCCACTACTGCCACGACAAGAATGACCGTGGCATACAGCGTAGCACGCAGCGCGGTGCGACGCCGCTCCGCGCGGGTAAGCGATGCCGTTAACCCGGCAAAAATTGCCACGTTACCGATAGGGTCAATCGTCGTCCAAATAGTGGCGAAGTCTTTGCTAATCTTAATGAGCAAAGGAGACATGGTGAAATCGAGGAACGGCTTACACCAGAGGTTGAGCGAGAGCGAGGGAAAGTTACGCCCACGTCCCGCGGGAGTTGAGGGGAGACGCAGGAGACAGAAAACGTCCAACGCCGAACGTCGAATGGAGTGAATGGGATGAACGACATGGCCGGTGAAGCCGCGAGGTAGCGGTCGAGCGCTGCGGGAGCAGGCGAGATACAACGCCCAATGTCAAATTCGGAATGCGGAAAGCGGAAATACCGAAATGCTGATGTCGAGCGGTTGAGAGCGTAAAGCTCCGTGGGAGCCACGCTCCTTTACGAAGTTGAGCGGTTGAACGGACCGCTTTATCGGATAAAGAATCGTTCCTAAAGCAGTTGAGTTGTTGAGAGGTTGAGCTGTGGAGGAGTTTGAAACGTGGAAGCTGACAACTGAAATGTGAAAACGAAAATCCGACTAGTGTGAAGAACATCGACAGTGATTATTTCAATGAAGCGTAAATGAACTTGATGACCGAAAGCACACCGACGCTCGATTCGCTGCTTGGGAAATCACTTGCAACTTTCCAAGCACGGCCGCTACGCGATCGGAGAAGCGTTTGGCGATGGTGCGCGGCTGCAACAATCATTCTTGGATTAGTCTATCTTGTTACGCCAAGCGGATACCGCAGCGGTAGTCTACTAGTGACTGCCATTGGCGGCCTTTGGGCGCTTGCGATTTACTTGCATGGTCAGCACGCTGCGGATGCAAGATTGGTAAAGGAGCTTCTGACCGAGTTCAACGACCGCTACGACAAGTTAGGAACCGATCTACAGTTCGCTGTCTCGACACGCGGTGATTTCGAAAAGGAGACAGAGCTCAAGTTCGTGCGTTATTTCAATCTTTGCGCCGAAGAATGGCTGTTCTGGAGGGCGGGTTACATCTACGACCCAGTCTGGAAGGCGTGGGAAAACGGCATGAAGCAATATGGTCGAGATCGACGGGTCGTGGACCTGTGGAAAAACGAGGAGAAAACCGACTCGTACTACGGTTTCCAGTTCCCGTCTGAAATGTGAAATCAACGGCCAGACGCCCGTATCATAAGCGGCTTATGATGGACGTTCGCAGGCGGGACGCCTGCCACCACAGAAGACAGGGAAAGAGAAACGGGGTCGTATCTAAACATTTCTTAGAAACGCTGAAAAACTGAAATACTGACAGCGGAAAGCTAAAACAGCTTGTGAGCCAAAGGAAGGCGAAACCCGGCAGTCAGAGCTTTTGCCTGATCAACGAATACGCACGCCTCCCATACCTAAGAAGTATGACGCCTTGCGTACGAAGTATTGGCTAGATAGAGACCGGACGCGTATCCAATTCCACAATCTAACCAACCAGGAAGGCATAAATTATGAAACTATTTTTTGTATTGGTTTGCTGCTTAGCGATCCCATTGGTCGCCCGCGCAGCAGATCAGGATAACCAGAATAAGAACAAGAAGGAAAAGCAGACGACGCAAGGTCAGCAGCCGCAGGCAGTCAGTCAGGGCAAGCACAACGGCGCGAACACGGCTTCGCAACTAAACAACCCTTCGCGCTTGAAAGGCGACCATAAGGGGTTGAACGCTCAGAACAACAACGCGGCGACCGTGCAGTCGAACCACAAAGGGAGAGTGGAAACGAAGCACAATGGCGCGAACACGGCTTCGCAACTAAACAACCCGTCGAAGTTGAAAGGCGAGCATAAGGGGTTGAACGCTCAGAACAACAACGCGTCGGCCGTGCAGTCGAACCACAAAGGGAAAGTGGAAGCCAAGCACAATGGCGCGAACACGGCTTCGCAACTAAACAACCCGTCGAAGTTGAAAGGCGAGCATAAGGGGTTGAACGCTCGGAACAGCAACGTGCCGGCAGTGCAGTCGAACACTAAAGGGAAAGTGGAAGCCAAACACTTTAACCTTGCGAATACGCCTAATCCGAAGATCGAGAGCACGAAGTTCCAACAAAACTATCGCATTCAGGGCAGTCAGAACTGGCAAGGTCAGAATTACGCCGCTTTCCAGAACTACAGAGGCGAATGGCACGATCAAGGTTGGTGGAACAACCGTTATGACCGCATCGTTCTGATCAGCGGTGGCTGGTATTTTTGGAATGCAGGCTATTGGAGTCCGGCCTGGGGTTACGATTCGGCCTTTTCTTACTACCCATATAATGGTCCTATCTACGCCTACAACAATCTGCCGCCCGATCAGGTGATCGCAAATGTTCAGTCCACGCTGCAAGCGCAGGGCTATTATCACGGCGAGGTAGACGGCACGCTCGGACCGATTACGCGCGAGGCGCTGGCCAACTATCAACGCGACCACAGTCTCTACGCGACCGAGGCGATCGATGAGCCAACGCTCGCATCGCTGGGATTGTCGTAAGCGAAACAATTACGAAAAAGCCGTCGCGACGCATCTCGCGGCGGCTTTCTTGTGTACACAGGGGGATGTCGATCGTTGGAAGAACGCGTCTCCGCGGAGAAGGATGGGCGGCAAGGCGAAAACCGACGGTTAAAGCTTTTGCTTGATCGAATCACGACGTTGTGTCGCAATACAGGCCAATTCAATTCATCGAAAGGAACACCATGCTCTGGACTATAGTTGTTATTCTGGTCGTGCTCTGGCTTCTCGGCTTCATCGGCCACATTGGCGGCGGGCTAATCCATCTCCTGATCGTGATTGCCGTCATCATCGTGATCATTAACCTGATTCAAGGCAGACGAGGGCTCTGACCCAATAGAAGTTGGAAGCCGGAGGACAGTGGTCAAATTCGGACGGCGAGTTGTTGAGCGGTTGAGGACGTAAAGACTTCGTCCACGTCCCAAGGAAGTTAAGGCGCGACGAAAGAAAGACTGGGTGCAAGCTTCTTGGTCTCGTATCGTTAGGTTATGTGGAACATGTCGCTCGTCTGGTGGGAGTTCGTTCTGCGCGGGATCATCATTTATGTTTTCCTGATTGTTCTGCTGCGATTAACCGGGAAACGGCAGGTCGGCCAATTGGCGCCGTTCGATCTGGTTCTGCTCCTGGTCTTGAGCAACGCCGTTCAAAACGCCATGAACGGTGGCGATAACTCAGTCATCGGAGGGATGATTTCGGCAGCGACCCTGGTCGGGGTCAACTGGATCGTTGGAATTCTCACTTATCGAAGCAAAAAGCTGGAAGCCTTGGTCGAAGGAAGGCCGGACGTGCTCATCCGCGACGGCAAGCTTTTCCAACAAACGTTGGAGCGTGCGAAGCTCACCCGCCATGAGGTAATGACTGCTCTGCGTGAAGCCGGATGCAGCAGCATTGAAGAAGTGCGAGCCGCGCTGCTTGAGAACGACGGTTCGATCAGCGTCATACCCAAAAGCAAATGACCCGTTATGGTCAAATCCAAACATTTGACGTTTACGGCCAAGGGCCGCGTTGAGTCGTTACGCTCCCGCTAGTGCATCAAGTATGTGCCCGATTTGTAGATCGCCGCAGGGCGGCAGGATTGAGAAGTTGAGCGGAAGATCGAAAACTTGAAACGCTGACATCGATCATGAGCAAAAAATCAAAAAAACGATGGCTGAGTGAGCCTGAAAAACACGATTATCCGGCAGCGGAATCGTATTTAACTTTGCTTTATGATGAGAAAAACGCAGCGAAGTACGCCAAAACTCTGTCCCGTGCGCCGATGACGTCGTTTGCGGCGAAAGATATTTTTCGCGCCTCTCAGTTACCTTTATTGGGGAATAACCAATTCGCACGTCCGCAAAAACCATATGAAAATCGCGGCCGGCAAGAAGCTTTCGCCACTCCTCCTTGTCCGAGACCCAGCCCATGGGAAGCTCATCATCGCGGACGGCTATCACCGAATGTGCGCCGTCTATTTGTTTGATGAGGACACTCCCGTTCCTTGCAAAATCGTTTAGCGAGATGCCGCAACGCATTGCCGTGTAATCGGCGGCGAACTGAATTAAGCGCGAGAAAAGGAAGCGGAACGGGGGTCACATCTAAACGGCGACAATGAGCGCCGGTTATTGGTTATTCGCGGTTGGAGGTCAAATTCGGACTGCGAATAGCGAACCGGGCGTGATACACGCGCAATTATTTAAAGGATAAACGGAATGAGGCGCTTCACGCGCTGCTGATAGGCCGAATACTGATTCGGGAATTTCTTTAACATGAGCTTTTCTTCGTAGCGCAATTTTATCCAGAAGCTCACGAACACGAACGGCATCGCGATAATTCCGGCGACGTGGCCGAGTACGATCACCGTCGCAACGAACATGGTCAGCAGTCCGGTATAAATTGGATGACGCACCAACGCGTAGGGCCCAGAGGTAATCAGCTCGTGCCCTCCTTTTAATGTGACCACACCGCTCCAATTGCGTCTGAGCGTGAACCGCGCCCAGATACAAAAGGCCAAACCGGCGACGCATAAGGCGACGCCGATCCACGCCAGTGCCTCAATGTGTGGAATGACGCGATGGTTGAGCGGATCGGACAGCCGATGGCCTTTCGCCAGTAAAAAACCGCCCAAAAGTATTGGTATCACGTAACGCAGCCGTTGCGCTCTGCTTTCCCGATAGACCGACTTCTTTGTCGCGAACGCGGCCAGCAACCAGATGACAGCAAATAGTGTCCAGCAAGCGCTGATGATATTGAGGGCCACAGGGTAGGAATTCAAAGTAGGAAGTAGAAATTAAGAATTAGAAAACGGCTCGCCACGCCGAAGCACTAGCGACGGCGGGTTAATTGTTATTGGTTATTGGTTATTGGTTGAGAAGAGCGGATAACAGATAACGATTAACCGGGAAATCAGATGGCAAGAAAGATTCGAGCAATTTTTTGGATCGGACTGGTGGCAGGGACTTTGGACATAACGGAAAACCTTGTCTTCAACTACTTCCGGGGAATCTCTCCGTGGCGCGTGTTTCAATATATCGCCAGCGGATTGATCGGCATGAAATCTTTCCAGAGCGGTTGGAACTCGGTCGCGCTCGGCGTTGCAATTCATTACGCGATCGCGCTGACCTGGACGGGAATATTTCTTTTCGTCGCATTGAAGTTTCCCACGATCACCCGGCGCCCGGTTCTCTCCGGCGTGATTTATGGCTGCCTGGTTTATCTCATTATGACCTTTATGGTGCTGCCGCTTTCCGGAGTTCCGCATCCGCCGGCCGCGATCACCGTTCCGTCAAGAATCAACGCCGTGCTGGCTCTCATTTTCTGTATTGGATTGCCCATCTCGCTTCTCATGCGCAGAACATCTCGTGAAACAGCAGACGCATCGTAAGCGGCTTATGATGCGGCGAATTATTTAGAACTGGACGGACAAAGAAACGGGGTCAGATCTAAACGACGCGAGCGGAAAGCTCGCGAATTATTCGCTATTGGTTATTCGCGCTGGGGCTTTAGCCTTCACTTTCGATGGGAAGGGCGTTAAACTAAGCCGCAACAACCGATTGATTGAATGGTTCAATGAGTGACCATGTCCAATGACTGGAGCCCCATATCATGAAAACCCACAAAGTTCTTTTCCTCGCTTTGATCGTTAGCGCCGCATTCGCTCTTTCCGCCCACGCCGGTGACCGCCACGGAAACAATGGCAATTCGCAGAGGGGCCCTGCACCCGGGCGCGTTTCGGCGCCCATGATGCATTCCAGTTCCGGCTTCCGTTCTGGCGGCAATCGAATGTTTGCGCCGTCACCGCGCATGAGCATGCGGTCGAATACGTTTTCCCAACGTCAAACCTTTTCGGGCGGAAACGCTCCGATTGTTCAGCGCCAATTCACTCCTCGAACGTTCACTGGCGGTACCGGCAATGATCTTGCACAATTCCGGAACAACCGATCGATCCAAACCAATCGATTCGGAGGAATGCAAGGCCAGCATCTCAATCGAACTGCGCAACTCGGGACCGGCGGCGGGAACCGGACAATTGGTAACATTAGTCCCGGACATAATCACGTCTTCGCCCAGCGCTCGGCCAATTGGAATAGCAATTGGGACCGCAGGCGCGACCATTTTTGGAACGGGCACCGTTGCCGTTTCGTGAATGGCTCCTGGTTCATCTTCGATTTCGGGTTCTTCCCGTGGTTCGGGTGGCCCTACTTCGATTACTATCCGTATGGGAGCCCCTACGGATATGGCTATGGATATGGATATCCGTATGGCTCCGGGTATGGATATGATTCCGGCGCTTACGGCGGTTACGGCGGCTCATATTACGACGGCCAAAACGGCTACGATTCTTCTAACTACGATCAGGGCGGCTACGATTCCTCAAACTATGATCGGAACGGTAACGGTTCTAACGATCGGTCCGCCGTCGCAGCAGAAGTTGCCGACCTCCAGGACAAATTGGCCAGAGCAGGTTATTACCATGGACAAATCGACGGCGTCCTCGGGCCGGAAACGCGTCATGCGCTGGTCCGTTATCAGAGCGCCAAAGGACTGGAGCCGAGCGGAAATTTGACGCCCGACACACTGCGATCGTTAGGCATGCAACGGGTGGCAAGTGACGAGTGACGAGTGGCGGGTTCATGGGACGTTGAAGGGTTGAGGACGTAAAAGGGCTTCGCCCACGTCCCGCGGAAGTTGAGGAGTTGAGCGGACGGCACGAGGGCACCCTGAACACGGACTACTGATTGCTGACCACTGACCACCGGCGCAAATTCATTCGTGGCCGGTGTGCAACATGCTAATTTTTTAAGCGTGCTCCGCGCTAAGCTGGTCTCGCGCCGAAATCTTTTTTCATTCCTGGCGCTGATCGCTTTCGTGCCCGCGATTTTCGCGGTCGACGTTCTTACCTGGCACAACGACAGCGCACGGACCGGCCAGAACCTGAGCGAGACAATTCTCACGCCGGCGAACGTTAACTTTAACCAGTTCGGCAAACTGTTCGTTGTTCCGACCGATGGACAGGTTTACGCGCAACCGCTTTACGTTTTCAATCTCACCATTCCGGGAAAAGGCGTTCACAACATGGTCTACATCGCAACCGAGCACGACACGGTCTATGCCTGCGATGCGGACAACGGCGTTGTGCTCTGGCAGGTTTCGCTGCTCAAGGCCGGCGAAACTCCTTCCGATAACCGGGGCTGTTCCCAAATCACACCCGAGATCGGCATCACCGCGACACCGGTGATCGATCGAAACGCCGGTTTAAACGGAACAATCTACGTTGCCCCGATGAGCAAAGACAGCTCGGGAAATTATTTCCAGCGCTTGCATGCGCTTGATCTGGTCACGGGCGCGGAGCAATCAGGAAGCCCGGTTGATGTTTCGGCAAGCTATCCGGGAAGCGGAGCGAATAGCAATGGCGGCAATGTTTTCTTTGATCCGAAACAATACAAAGAGCGGCCGGGACTCGTGCTGAATAATGGAATCGTCTACACAACCTGGTCGTCCCATTGCGATTTTGATCCCTACACAGCGTTTATTATTGGTTACAACCAAACCACTCTCGCCCAGGTCCGCGTGATCGATCTTGTTCCCAACGGCAACGAGGGTTCCATCTGGGCGGCCGGCGCCGCGCCCGCGGTTGATGACAGCGGAAATATGTATGCGCTGACCGGCAACGGGACGTTTGAGACCACCCTGGACGCAAATGGATTTCCGAATCACAGCGATTTTGGGAATTGCTTTGTAAAACTCTCCACCGCGAACAACACCCTTCAGGTGGTTGATTATTGGACGATGTTCAACACCATCGCGGAATCGAACGCTGACCAAGATCTTGGCTCAGGTGGCGTCGTGCTTCTTCCGGATATGATCGACAGCGGCGGCATTACCCGGCATCTGGCGGTCGGCGGCGGGAAAGATGGCCACCTCTATATCGTGAACCGGGACAACATGGGAAAATTCAACGCGAGTTCGAACGCGAACATCTATCAGGATTTTCCGGGAGCCACTTCGGGCGGCCTGTGGGCGACGCCGGCTTACTTCAACGGGACACTTTACGTCGGCGGCACCGGCGATCATTTGAAGGCCTTTGCATTTAGTAACGCGAGATTAGGAACGACGGCTACCTCCAGCAGCAGCGTTACCTTTTCCTATCCGGGAACTACACCGAGCATATCGGCGAATGGAACTCTCAATGGAATCGTTTGGGCGGAACAAGTGGGTACTGGCGGGGCGGCGGTGTTGCGAGCCTACGATGCAACTAATCTGGCAACAGAACTTTACAACAGCACCCAGGCCCCTAGCTCGCGCGATCAATTCGGCACAAGCAACAAGTTTGTGACTCCAACAATTGCTAACGGTAAAGTATATGTCGGCACTACGAGCGGCGTGGGCGCTTTTGGTTTGCTTAGTACACCTACCCCTACACCTACACCTACCCCTACCCCTACTCCTGCTCCTACTCCGACGCCGACCCCGGCATCAACTCCTACCCCTACTCCTACTCCCACTGCCGGCGCGGCAGTGATGCTTAGCCCGCCGCCGGGCTCAATCTTTAGTTCTTCAAGCGTGACTTTTACCTGGAGCGCCGGTAGTGCCACCGCTTATTTCCTTTTCGTAGGCAGCTCGCTGCACGGCGCAGATATTTACAACTCCGGCCAAGTGACCGTGCTTTCGAAAACAGTAAATAACATTCCCACTGATGGGCGCACGATTTACGTGACACTAGGTTCCAAAGTTAACGGGACTTGGACCGTAAACGACTACACATATAAAGCTTTCAATCCGTCTGCTACTCCTACTCCGACTCCAACATCTACTCCGACTCCGACTCCGACTCCTACTCCGACTCCTACTCCAACACCTACTCCGACTGCGACACCCACACCTACCGCGACGCCAACTCCAACACCGACTCCCACGCCCACGCCAATTCCAACCGGTGCGGCAGTGATGCTTAGCCCGCCACCAGGATCTACCTTTAGTTCGTCCACCGTTACCTTCACCTGGAGCGCCGGCAGCGCCAGCGCCTATTTCCTTTTCGTAGGCAGCTCGCTGCACGGCGCCGATATTTACAACTCCGGCCAAGTGACCGTGCTTTCGAAAACAGTAAATAACATTCCCACTGATGGGCGCACCATTTATGTGACACTAGGCTCCAAAGTTAACGGGACCTGGACGGTGAACGACTACACATATAAAGCTTTCAATCCATCTGCTGCTCCGACTCCAACTCCAACATCTACTCCTACTCCTACTCCTACTCCTACTCCGACTCCAACTCCGACTCCAACTGCGACACCCACACCTACCGCGACGCCGACTCCAACACCGACTCCCACGCCCACGCCGACTCCCACTAGTGCGGCAGTGATGCTTAGTCCGCCACCGGGATCTACCTTTAGTTCGTCCAGCGTGACTTTTACCTGGAGCGCGGGTAGCGCCACCGCTTATTTCCTTTTCGTCGGCAGCTCGCTACACGGCGCAGATATTTACAACTCCGGCCAGGTGACCGTGCTTTCGAAAACAGTAAGCAACATCCCCGTTGATGGGCGCACGATTTACGTGACACTAGGTTCCAAAGTTAACGGGACCTGGACGGTGAACTCCTACACATATGCGGCTTTCAAGTAATGGCCACCGTCACGGCGCTACTGGGTTAGCGGTTCGCCACGGCGAATCCGACCTTTGCCGGATCAGCGGTCGGCCGGCTTCGTTCAAGCAGAATTAAAACCAACGCGATCACTGGTCGTGGCGCGAAACGTTTTTATGAACACCATAGCTACGAACAGGATTTTTCTGATTTTGGCCTTCGCCTGCGCGATCTTCGCTGGCAACGGAGAGGCGCGCGCGACCAGCCGAGGCGCCCGTCTCATCGTGCAACGAGCGCCAAACTTTGGAAACGATCGTGTCGTCCAATTGTGGATCGACCGCCGAAAAGTCGCTGAGATTCCACGAGACCAACATTACGAAGGATTCGTGTCGGGCGGGCATCATACCTTGGGCGTGCTTAGCCTGCCGAATACCGAGTCGCGCCAGCCCACAGGAATCCGTCTGACCCTACGATCCGGGCGGACCTACATATTCACCGCAACATGGGACTCGGTTCGCGGTACCGTTCTGAAAAGATCGACATCGGCCAGCGACACGACGGCGGTGAAAATGCCGCGTTAACCCATTAACAGTTAATGGCACAAATCCGTTGAGGAGTTGAGGACGTAAAGGCTGCGCCCACGTCCCAAGGCAGTTGAGACGTTGAGGAGATGAGCGGACGGCGGAAGACATAGGTCAGAGATCAGCCGCCTAAGTTTCAACTATGGCGGGACTAGGAGATCAGCGGCGTCCCGGAAGAATGGGCGCGACTGCGAAAAAGGCGATCGGGATAATGGCCACTGCCGCAGCGGCGATGATTGTTACCCCGTTAACCAACAAGGCTAAGGTGGCGTCCGTTAATCGAAACGACACGGCAAATGATCCGGCGAGGAGTAGAAGCCCAATCGCCGAAGCCTCGGCGATGATGAATCCGATAACTTTGCTGCGATGGCGCTGCAACATGGGTGATTGGTTATCTGTTATTGGTGATTAGTCGCCGATTATCGCCCATTATCGGGATGAAATCGTCGCGAAACGTGCGAGTCGGCGAAAGTCCGTCGGTTGATATCAGGTGGCTGTATTCTGGCTGCGACAGCGAACCGCCGAAAGAGCGCGGCCCGGCGCCGGGCCGTGTCACAGTGAGCGAAGTAAAGTGCGCCGTTTTGAGATAGTGTTCGTGTTAATTCCATGTGTGTCTCCGGTCCCGGGGGAGAGCGGCCGATGGCAGATCGATCGGACGCAACCAGTCTACATCAGAAACGAGGGTAACCTAAGGTTATTTAGAGGTCAGAAGACAGAAAACGTCCAACGCCGAACGTCCAACGCCCAATGCCGAATGGAGAGCAGGTCACTGGTCCGTGGTCCGTGATGGGAAATAGAGTGCGCCGAGGCCGTTTCCGAGTAGATTGGCGTGTGCCGACTTATATTTACGAGACGACCGATCCGACCAAGCCGATCCGAAACTTCGAAGTTAAGCAAAGCGTCCATGACGATCCGCTCGAGAGTGATCCGGAAACGGGCGAGGCAGCGCGACGAATAATCTCGGCCGGCTATAATCTTCTGATTCGCGGTAAATCTGTTGGTCCTTGTGTCGGCTCGGTTGGGTCACACTGACTTCGTCAGTTATTGGTTATTGGTTAGAAGTCAGAGGTCAGAGGACTCTTTGAAAAACTGAAATGCTGAAGCACTGAAAAGCTGAGCACACTGAGAAATGCAGAAGAAAAACTCAAACATATCGGCGCGCTCGAGAGTGTTGGTGCTGGTAGATGAATCCAATGTTGGAAGCTCGGTCCGAACTGTCGGGCGGGGTTTGGATTGGATAAAGCTGCGCGATTTTCTGGCCGGTCCAAACACCGGACGCGAGCTGATTGAGATGGTTGTTTATGCCGGACTTCCGCCGGCGATGCCGATCTGGCAGGAAGAGCGCGACAAGAAGAATAAGTTTATGCAGTGGCTGCGCTCCAACGGATTCATGGTTGTGACCAAAGATGGGTCGCCCGCTGAGGAAGGACGTTACAAGGCGAACGTGGACGTAATGATGGCGATCGACGCGCTCGAACTTTCGGTCGAGATGCAGCCCGACGTCGTTATTCTCGTAACCGGTGATACCGATTTCGCTTATCTCGCGATCAAGTTGAGGCGGCGCGGTATCCGGGTGGAAGTGGCTTCCGTTTCGCAAAATCTTGGGAACATATTGCGCTCAGCCGCGAATGAAGTGATCGATCTGGCGCAGTTGTTTCGGACGTTTGAAATGATCCAGGAACCGGCACCGGCTCGCGCAATGCCGCTGCGTCAGAACCAGCAGCAAGGCCGACCTCAACCACAACGACCGCCGAATCAGCAGCAACCGCAGCAACAACGCAGGCCGCGGCGCGCATTTCCCCGGAGACAATCCGTTACCGACCGCTGATTGCTGACCTCTTTGGCACGCCGTAATTTAAATGAAGGCGGCTGATCTCTTCGCCAACGGACGAAGTCGCCGTGGCGACTGGCCTCCGAAATGTGTGGTGTTTTCCCCAATTTAGGCGATAATGGAACAAGTTTTTCTGCTGCGATTTCCGAGGCGCGACCTGATCCTATCTCGCCCAGGAATTTAATCCTCGTCAGCCGCTGGACCCAGTTAACCAATTATGAAGCCCGAACTTGTTAAAGCCGCCAGCGAAGTAATCCAAAATCAGCAAATTCTCGTAAACATGGTTTCCCGCCGCGTTCGACAACTCATCATTGGACATCGTCCACTGGTCGAATTCGTTCCCGGGATGGGTCATGCCGATGTCGCCTTGAGTGAGATCGCCAATGGTAAATTGACGTTCGAATCCACGCTGGGCCAGAACGGTAATACGCCGAAGGATGTGGTCCAGTTTCCTGGAATCATCGTCAGCAAGAAAACGAAAAAGGCGGCGTAGAACGTTTGAGCCTCGGGCGGTCCGCTCAACTCCTCAACCGCTCAACAGCTTTTATGGGACACAGTCACGGCCGAGATAACGTGAGGAAGCGAGCGCGGCGCCGGAAAAAAACCGAACGCCTGGCCGACGCGAAGCGGAAGCACCCTTCGCGCGAGCCTACGGCTCGTCAAGGGACGCAGACGGCGAAGACGTCGAGTTAATGGTTATTAGTTAATCGGTGTCGGTGATCACGATCACGGGTCAGTGGTTCGCCACGGCGAATCCGTCCTTTGGCGGATCAGTGGCGAGAGTCCGACTGCCGATCCAGACAATCGAAAGAATCAACACCAGGGCACCCCAACTAGCAGTGCCAATTGACTTTAAAGCCATGAGCGAGGGGTGGGATCCGGTTTCTCGAAACGGTAACGAGAGGGCGATCGCCGTGGCCACCATGGAAACGATCAACACGATTTGCGGACCGCGCCGTTTTTGAGCGAGGACTATCGCCATCGCAACGGTGTAGACCAAGATCAGAAAGATCATGTGGCGGGCCGTTGTTTGCGGACCAAAAACAAGGGCGAGAACTATAAGTGCAGCCCATTCGATGGTCCCAGCGCCGGGACGGCTCGAGGCGGTTTTCGCAGTCACCGGTTGAAAAAGGTTTAAGCCCTTGCGACGGGCGATCAGCACGATTGCCATCACGACCGCGACAAACAGGACGAAGATAAGACTCGCGCCAATGAAATCGGAAACTCCACGTGAGCGAGTCACACGTAGGATTGATGAGGTCAAGGAAACGGAGTGATCCCACGTGATAGAATTCACAATCGGTTTGTCGCTCCGACCCGTTGTCGTAAGACTGATCAACTCACGTTCGCCTGCCACCCTGCTCAAGACAGCAAGGGCGTCGATCGCGTAAGTCTTGATCGAGCGTAGTCCGACCTCGAGAGCGGGAAGAGTGAAAAAGAACAAAAACGAAACGATCGACGCGATGGCGGCGCGATAGTTTCGCTTGATCAGGAAGTACGGGACAAAGATTAGAGCTAGATATTTGACGTTCGCAGTCGCGCCGGCGGCGATGCCCGCGAGCGCAGGATGACGATCCATCCACCATAAGACACCGATCAGACCAGCGATGATGAGACAATCGGTCTGGCCCAAAATGAAATCACTCCGGATTTTTGCGAAGCTGAATAGAAGAGCCGCCGCCGAGATCAACCACGGGATGGAAGGATCAGTCTCTTTTTGCCAAAGCCGCCAGCTTTCGGTCATTTTCCGCGCGGCGATAAGCGATGCGGTCAAGATGATAGACGCGCTCAAGAGCAACCAGACGATCGCGGCTGCCCGTTCCGGCAACGCGGTCAAAGGTTGAAAGATGAAAGCGAGAAATGGCGAGTAGATGTACATCCCGGCAGTGCCGGAATAGATATCAACCTGATTCGACATTGCACGGGCTGCTGAGTAGACAACCAGGAAGTCGTCCGGATTTTTTCGCCCCGACCAAGTGCGCAAAAGCGTCGGCAGCCCGCTGGCAATGAAGACGACCAGGATGACGAAAAGCGCAGCGCTAAAACGTTTTCGAGAATTCAAAAGTGACCGACAAGATTGGCACCTCACTTAGTGTGCAGGCGCTGAGGTAGCTGGCGTCGCGATGGAACTGACGATTCAGGTCTATCACCGGTAGCGGCTTAATCAACAAACTCTGCGCGAAAGTGTCAAACGGCTGACCGCTCCGGCGCTAATCCTTGACCAGGGGCGTCTGTTCCCATTTTTCCCGATCTTCAAGAATGGTCCTAAGATAGGCGGAATCGCACGGTTTTGTTAAGTGGTGATCGAAGCCGGTGAGCCTGGCGATGTGGACGTCGCTCGGATAGGTGTAGCCGGACAAGGCGATGGCTAACACGCGTTTTCCGCGCCGGCGAGCTTCGCTCACAAGGGCGTAGCCGGTCCCGTCGGGGAGCGCGATGTCGCTCACGATGACGTCGACCGGGGGTTCGTTGTCGAGGCGGTCCATCCCGCTCTTGAGGCTGTCAGCCGGGGAAACGTCGTGGCCCCAACGTTTGAGCAACCCGGTAAGGACTTCCCGAGTGTCCTGATGATCTTCCACGACTAATATCTGCATACCGCCCCTAACGATGATTCACGTTTAAATCGAATCTCACCGCGCTTGTGGACGGGTGTTCGAAGGAGAAAGTTATTGGTGATTTGTTGATTGCTGATGGGTCAGAGCAGCCCGCGGACCACTGATCCGCCAAAAGGACGGGCTGACTCACTCGATCCCCCCTCGTTTCGGCCTCTCGGCTCAACCCATCAATTCATGTTAAATTGGCGGTCACAAATGAACGGCGAGATCCGGACACGCGAGTTTTCAATCGATGATTATGAGGCGGTAATTGATTTGTGGCAAAAGGTCGAGGGCCTCGACATCGCGGAAGGCGACGATCGCGAAAGCGTTCGGCGATTTCTCGGACAAAATCCGGGCTTGAGTCGGGTCGCAACGGATGGATCAAGAATGGTCGGCGTGGCATTATGCGGTCATGATGGACGCTGCGAATACATTTATCATTTGGCGGTTGATCCGGAATACCAGGAACGCATGCTCGGAAAACGGCTGGTGGCTGAATGCCTGGAAGGTTTGCGACGCGCCGGTCTCGAGCGCGCGACCATCATGGTCGCGGACGACAATCCACGCGGGCGCGAGTTTTGGAAGCGTTGCGGCTGGGAAGAAATTGATGGCGCAGTCGCGATGGGAATCAATTTATGAGCGGGAGCTCACAAAAGACCGCTGATTGCTGATTGCTGATTGTGCGCCACGCGGTAACATCTTTCTCCGCTTTGTGACAATGACTTTGAGGCTTCGACTGGTTCCGCTTTGTGGCAGTTTGCTGCTCGTGTTCGCGAGCGCGGCCTTGGCGCGGGGTGAATACCAACAAACCAGGGACAGTAAAACCATGGTCTGGAACAGCACTCCGAAGCCGGGCGAGACGTCCAGCTGGGCGGGCGATCGGGACAAAGAAAATTATGCGAGCGGCTTTGGTGATCTCACCTGGTACAACGCGAACGGGAAAGTATACGTGCGTTATTACGGCAACATGGTCCACGGAAAGTTTGAAGGAGCGGTCAATGCGCATACCATCGGCCGAACCGTGCATGCTTATTTCGTCGACGGCGGACGAGTGACTGGTTGGGCGCGTGGTCGGGCGCCATCGAGAATGAATCTGCCGGAAGAGGCAATCATTGAAAAACGCAAAGCGGCCGCGGAAAAAATAGCGGCCGCGCAAAAACCGAAACCCGAGCCGGAACAGCATTTAGCCGCCGCGGCGCCGGAAACAGCGACAAAACCGAAAGCGGAACCGGAAAAGATCCGTTCAATCGCGAGCAAATCGAGCGCGACTCCGACTCCGGTGGCGCCATCGCAAACGCCGCCGACGGTGGCCGAGAAAAAGATTGCGCTCGCGCGCGAGAAAACAGAAAAACCAGCGTTAGTTTTTGAACCAACGCCCATTCCAACAAAATCAGAGATCGGAACTCAGAAGCCAGAAGTCAGTGGCTCGACCGAGAGTTCGGCGCCGGCATTGGGACCGGGGATGGAAACCGCCGCTCAACCCTCGACTCAAGAGACGGCACCTGTCGCCGAAAGACCTGTCCAAAATCCAGAAGTCAGCAACCTTCCTCCCGGCAATCAACCTTCCGCAGCCAAGTCTGATGGCGACGTTTCATTAAACATGCTGGTCGCCCCGCCGTCGTCTCTACGCGCCACTTCAATTCCTGAGACCGCTCCCGAAAAAACGGAAAGATCGACACCGTCGGCGTCGAGCACCGACAAACTGACCCAAGCCGAAGCGATCAATCTGGCGGACACCGAAGCGCGCATCCAAGGATACAACGTCGACGAATTTAAGCGTCCGAAGGTCGATCACTCCGCGACCAAAGGGAAGTGGGCCCTCTTTTACGGTTTAAAGGAAGGCGCCGATGCCGCCGGAAACCCCAGCGCGTTCACCGTCACCGTCGAAGACGAGACGAAGAAGGTAGAAATTCGAAAATAGATCCGGGCCGGACTGGCGGTCGACTGGCCTTCACCAGTTTTTTGCCGCATTGCCTCTGCAAAGCCGAAAACTCTCGGCGCCCAAGGCTTTTTATTAATGATGCGGACTTCCCTGTTGTGAAGGGCAGACTGAATGAACTACAATCGGCGCCCTCGTGAAGGCGCGCGGTTTCATCGTTTTTGGAGCGTCGGTATTACTCCTGATTTTCGCCAAGGGCGCGCTGGCCGACGGCGCTTACCTGCGGACCGATGACCGCAAAAAAACCTTCGTTTGGAATAACGATCCCAAACCCGACGACGCCGCGACCTGGTCTGGCGGTCGTGACGCGGAGGGATACGCTACCGGACCGGGCACGCTTAAGTGGTTCCGAAGGGAGCGAAGTTTCATCACCGGTTCGAGTGTTTTGTCGCCCAAAAAAACACTCATCAGCCGTTACTCGGGGACGATGGTGCACGGGCAATTCAGCGGCGATGTCAAGACGGTCGATCATGGAAAAACGTATCACGCGACGTTTGTTGACGGTCATAAGAAGGGGCGCTGGACCGCCGGCCCCGTAGTTACAAAAGCAGAGAGTGTAGAGACCGGGGCCGCGGCGAAGAAGCCGGAGCGCACCGAATCCGCAACATCAACAGAAGTCGCGAGTGAATCGTCAAAGGCGGAACAGATTTCGGAAGAAAAAACGCGACCGCGAGTTGCAGAAGAAACAAGCGCGGACATTCCGGCCGAAGGACCAGAAGAAGAAAACGTCCAACGTCCAACGCCCAACGTCCAACGTCCAACTACAGAAGAAGTGAATGCCTCAGCGCCAAAAAAAGCGCAGAAAGTTTCCGAGCCATTGATCGCTCAAACTGCCAGTGAAGAGCCGGACCAATCGGCTACGCCGCGAGCACCCGTGACCAGGAAAGCCGCACTTGCGCCTGGCGCCGTCCGCGCGATTGACCGTCCGACTCACACCATCGCCAACAAATCGGAAGCCGAGCAGGCCAGGCGCTCTGACCACACGAAGCCCGAACAAACCGAAAAGCCGCCGAAGATTGCGAAAGCCGCCTCCTCTCAACCATCCAAAGCGGAGACACAATTAAGTGAAGATATTCCAGCGGAAGGACCGCTGTCGGCCGAAGCCGAGAAAGCCCAAAGCCCAAGTTCCAAATCCGCAATAGCCGAATCCTCTCAACCCCCAAATCTCAACGCTCAAGGTGATTCGAAAGAAACCCCGGTCGACGATTCGCTCCGAACATTGACCGGGCCGCCGTCATCGCTTCACGTCAAGACGCCGCCGGAAACAAATTCGCCCGCGCAAATCTCGACGCCTCCAATCGCCGCCGCTTCGCCGCCGACTGCTGGTCCGAAATTAACGGCAGTGCAGGCAATGGACATTGCCGATATTGAAGCGCGCACGAAAGGCTACGATCTGGGTGAGTATCAATTGCCGAAAGCAGAATACACCGCGGCCAGCGACACCTGGTCGGTCGCCTACGTCGCGCGCGACGCCGATAAAGCGGCCAAGAAATTAAGCGTCACGATCCAGGACAAGACCGGAAAAGCGGAAGTGAAGAAATAAGCGCTACGCGCTTGGTTATTAGTTAATCGCTAATTGTCGGAAGCAGCCGGACATCAGCGCCCGCCTTCGCAATAACTTCCGCCTACGCGCGCTTCGGCGTGACGAGTCGCCGGACAAGCAAGAATCGGGTGGGACGTATCCCGCCGCGATGTAAGCTGGTTCGATGAGTCAGTCAAAAGAGCGCGATTACGTTCTCCGCACACACGATGAGGAATTGGCGCGATTGGGAGTACAGCATCGCGCCTGGCGCCCGGTCGTTTTGGATTGCTGGAAACAGGCGGGCATTACCAGTGGAAGTCGCGTCCTCGATGTCGGCGCCGGACCGGGCTATGCGACGGTCGATCTTGCTGAAATTGTCGGACCCGGCGGACGGGTAGTCGCAGTCGAACGGTCGGGTAATTTTGTAAACGCGATCAAGAGCACCATCCAAACCCAATCGCTCTCAAATGTCGATGTTCACGAGCTCGACCTGATGAATGACGATTTGCCGGACGGTCCTTTTGATTTCGGCTGGTGCCGCTGGGTGCTTTGCTTCGTTTCCGATCCAGAGCTGCTGGTTAAGAAAATCTCGCGCGTCACGCGCCGAGGCGGTCGGGCAATTTTTCATGAGTACGGTCATTACACGACGTGGCGTTTTTTTCCGCGGCGGGCGAGTTTGGAAGAATTCAGAAGCCACGTGATCGCGACCTGGCGCGAAGCCGGGGGCGAGCCCGACACCGGGCTGCAACTTCCGTCATGGTTAACGAAGAACGGATTGACCGTGAGCACGGTTGTGCCACGAATTTTTTGTCTGCAACCGAGCGATTACATGTGGCAATGGCCGTCCGCTTTTATTCATGTCCATCTGTCGCGCCTGCAAGAGCTCGGCCGAATCGACGCCGCATTTGCGGACAAGGTCCGCGCCGACCTGGCTGCGGCGGAGAAGGAAAAACCTTCATTCATGCTGACTCCGCTCGTGCTTGAGATCGTGGCGGAAAAAGTGTAGGTCCGAGGTGCGAGCCGCACCGGCGTTGGACTGGCGGTTTAGAAATTCCCTTTCGATTTCGGTTGCCACCAATCGCATCGACGCGACAGGATTCAAAACATCGCATGAAAGACCTGACCCAGGGATCAGTGACCAGGCACCTGTTGCACATGTCGGCTTTCATGGCCGTGAGCATGGTGGTGCAGACGCTTTATTTGCTGGCCGATCTCTTTTGGGTTGGACGTCTCGGCAAGGAAGCCATCGCTGCGGTCGGTGTCGCCGGAAATCTAACTATGATCGTGCTGGCGCTGACCCAAATGCTCGGCGTCGGAACAACTGCGCTAATCTCGCAAGCCGCGGGAAGAAAAGATCAGCCGCACGCGGAACTCGTCTTCAATCAATCATGTGCGATGTCGATCTGGATTGCGGTCGCGCTAGGTGCAGTCGGCTTTTTTTCGATGGACGCTTACGCCAATTCGCTGAGCGCAGATCCCGTGACAGCGGGATTGGCCAAAGCATATCTAGTCTGGTTTCTTCCGGCGATGTTGCTGCAGTTCCCGCTCGTCTCGATGGGCTCGGCCTTACGCGCAACCGGAATTTTTCGGGCGCCAGTCATCTTCCAGGTGGTCAGCGTGATTCTGAATATCGTGCTCGCTCCCTTTTTGATTTTCGGGATCGGACCGTGGCCGAAACTTGGTGTCACCGGTGCGGCAATAGCGACCTTCATTTCCATTCTCGTCGCCGATCTGCTCATCATTTGGTACTTCGAGAAAAAATATCGTTACCTGCGCTTCCGATTTCCGCTGTGGCGCGCACAAATGAAAATCTGGAGTGCGATGCTGCGCATTGGCGTCCCGGCCGGGGCTGAGTTTGTCCTCCTCTTTGTCTACATCGTCATCGTCTACTGGATCATTCGAAATTTCGGTCCGGCGGCGCAGGCAGGATTCGGGGTCGGCGCGAGGGTGATGCAGGCGCTCTTTTTGCCGGTGGTCGCACTGAGTTTTGCAGTGTCGCCCCTGGTTGGACAAAACTTCGGCGGCCGTCGGACCGATCGCGTCCGGCATTCAGTTAAATCGGGGCTTGGGCTGGCCGCGTCCGTGATGCTCGTACTCGCCGTGATCACGGAGATCGTGCCCGGACCGATGATCCGTTTTTTCTCGAAAGATCCGAATGTGATTAACTTCGGAAGCGATTATCTCCGCATCGTCGCTTTCAACTTCGTCGCGGCCGGAATTGTCTTCACCAGCTCGAGCATGTTCCAGGGACTGGGCAACACCGTGCCGCCGTTATTAAGTTCGGCCTCGCGGCTGGTTCTCTTCGCGTTGCCGGCGCTGTTGTTGTCACAGAAACCGGGATTCGACATTAAACTTGTTTGGTATCTGTCGGTCGGATCGCAACTGCTCCAGGCCTGCATCAATTTATTGCTGCTGCGGCGCGAGCTACACAAAAAACTTAGCTTCGAGGAAGCTGACGGATTTGTTCCGGCCAGCGCGACCGCTTCTTAAAGGATAATGAACCGCCAGTCTGTTTTCTGCGTGATTGCTATCGCTTTGCTGGCAATTAATCAATTGCTTCTGGCAAGCGCGGTAGCAGCGACGCTTGCGGGTCACCAGGTTCGAGGCGGAGAAACACTCGATCTCCAATTTCCGGTCAGCAGTTACTTCCAAGACTCCGCAGCGCAGGAAGGTAACCCACGACCGGCAACAGGCCGCGCATTGTTGATGTTTCCAAAGGGATTCGATCCAGCGCGTTCGTGGCCGATTCTGATTGTTACATCGACAAGCGATCGTGATCGAACGAGTCCCATGGACGCGCCGTGGTACCGAGACGCGGCCATGGTGGAGGGCTGGGTCGTTCTTGCGACGGACGCGACCATTCGTCCGCGCACCGATTCGGTCTCATGGCGATTGGCAATGTTGACGGCGGGATTGCAAATGATTCGCGACAATTGGCCCCAATCGGCCCGTTGGCCGGTGGCGTTTGCCGGATTTTCCGGTGGCGCGAAGACCAGTGGGTTTCTCGGCGCGATGCTCGCAAAAAACCGCGGGTTTAAAATCTGTGGATTTTTCCTGGCCGGAATTAACGCCGACCGGTTAAGCGTCGCCTATCACGACTACCAACCTCCAGCCGATTTCCTCAGCATACCCGTCTGGATGAGCAGCGGCACGGCAGACCAAATTGCGCGGCCCGGCGCGGAGGAAGGAGTATTTTATTCTTTGAAACGCACCGGGTTTCAGCAGGTCCGCCTGGAACATTTCTCCGGCGGTCACGCCGTGAACAGCGCGGAGGTCCAACGCGCACTGCATTGGTTTCGCGAAGTGGGAAAATTCTGAAGCGTTAATTCCGTTCTTGCATTCCGCCGACTGCCTAACCAGCTTTCTGCCTTCCGTTTTTCAATTCCGTATTTATGCGCTCTCGAATTCTTCTTCTTGTCTCAATTTCCTCTTTGTTCTCGATCTTCGCGGCTTCGGCGCAATCGTTGCCGAATACCACCCGTCTTCTTCGTTTTCCAACGACGAACGATCGCGCGATCGTTTTTTGTTACGCGGGTGAACTTTACACGGTCGGCAAAGATGGCGGGATCGCGCGACGTCTGACCAGCGGTCCTGGTTATACTTCGTTCCCGCGTTTTTCCCCGGACGGGAAACAAGTCGCGTTCACCTCGGAATACGACGGTAATCGCGAAGTTTACGTGATGCCGGCGGAAGGCGGCTCACCAAAACGCATTACGATCTCGGCCACACTCGGCCGCGACGATGTCTCAGATCGAATGGGCCCAAACAACATCGTGATGGCGTGGGAGAACACAAAACCGCTGATCGTCTTCCGTTCGCGGATGAAATCGTTCAACGACTTCATCGGCTCGCTTTTCACCGTCGGCCTTGACGCCGAACTTCCGCAGCAGGTGCCGGTGCCGCGCGGCGGGTTCACTTCGTTTTCACCGGACGATTCGAAAATGGCGTTCAACCGCGTCTTCCGCGAGTTCCGGACCTGGAAACATTATCGCGGCGGAATGGCCGACGACATTTGGATCCACGATTTCAAAACCGGCGCGACTGAAAACCTGACCAACAATCCGGCCCAGGACATTTGCCCGATGT
>Ga0193751_1000467_pt1 | contig 31743 bp, 21 predicted proteins | sample L1c2metaG_FD_143050 | JGI IMG/M metagenome (GOLD analysis project Ga0193751, IMG submission 143050) | Soil microbial communities from a riparian zone of the East river system, Colorado, United States - L1c2 | ecosystem: Environmental > Terrestrial > Soil > Riparian zone | place: USA: East River...
TCGATCCCACTACATCCGGCCGGTCAAAGCCCTGCCCCGCTCCTGAATAGTCCCCCTCGAAGTTATAGTTCAGTTGGAATGGCTGGCCGTCCTGGAGATTCAGCACGCCATCCAAGCCCCAGCCGTTTTTGAACCTCGCCATGCTTCCGCTCATCTTCGGGATCTCGTAACCGAAATTCCAAGTGAAACGGCGCCGGATGTCAAAGTTCGAGTTGCCGCGGTCCAGATGGGGCCGTGTACTGTCTTGCGGCTGGGCCGCATTTGGGATGAAATCCTCGCTGTCGCTTGCATCATCAATTGAGTGTGACCAGACGAAGTTCACCGCCGAGGTGAGCCCACGCCAATTGTTCAATCGTAGGCTGGTCTGAAGGGCGTGATAGGTAGAACTGGCGCTGGATTCCTCCTGGTTGATATAGAACAGGTTGGGATTGGAAAAATTACGGGGTACACCATAGTCGGTTACGCCGTTCGCCAGATCGGCAGCGGTGATCTGCGCTTGGCTAGGCTGGTTGATGTCGCGGAAGCGGAAAAGTTTTGTGCCCCTAGCGCCGACATATCCCACCTGAGCGAACGCTTTGCCAAATTGTTGCTGGAGGTTGAGGTTGAAATTCTGAGTGTAGGGCGTGCGGATATTCTTGTCGGTGCCGAAGAAATCTCCCAGCCCGGAAAGACCTGAGAATACGGGCGAGCCCGCAGTGATCGGCCCCGCGTTCGCACCTGCCGAGCTGATCGCTCCGGAACCAAAACTGGTATAGGCCGGCCCGGGACAAAACGCGCAGTTGTATGGCACATGCCCCAGGAAGATATCCTGCGCGAAGGCATCGTAAAACAGGCCCCAACCGCCGCGGACAACGGTTCGGCCCTTACCAGTCACGTCATAGGCGAATCCGATGCGCGGAGCAAAATTGTTGAGGTCCTTGTTATAGAGCTGACCAGCGGGAACCACATCTCCGACCGTCGGATCGAACCGGTAGAACAGGTTGTTCTTCTCGCCGACCACGCCGAAGTAATCCCAGCGCATGCCGAAATTCAAAGTCAGACGATTGGTCCAGCGGAAGCTGTCCTGGAGGTAGAACCCGTGGTTATTTTCGAAGGAATGCCGCTTGCTATTTCCCTGTGTTATTTTGCCGCCATCAGGGTTACCTGCCAGGAAACTGGAAAGGTCAGGGAAAGTCAGTTTACCGCGAAAAGTGTTGTCCTGAACCAACTGTATCGTGGTCCGGCGAAACTCATATCCGAACTTAATATCATGTCGCCCCATTTTCCACGAATAGTTGTCAATGAAATGCCAGTTGGAATCGACTCGCGACCGTGGAACGGAGTTGGTTGCACCAATGACCGAAAAACCCCCGCTGGCGACCGTAATCTTCGGCAGGCCGAAGTCAAACGGTGAAGTCACCCCCGTGTCCAAACCGATCGACGCGGGATTGAAACTGTGATCTTCCGGAAAAAAGCCCTCGACAAACCGGTTCCATCCCAAACGCGCCTCATTCACCTGGTTGGCATTGACTACCTTTACGTACGAAATTGAAACCAACTGTACGCGCGTCGGAGTGGTCGTATTGAAACCGGGCAGGAGTCCACCGGCCAACTGGGCGAACGGGAAACTCTGATCGCTGTCGCCAAAATAATACCGGCCAGTCAGCAGATTGTTAGGGTTGAAGTTGTGGTCCACCTTGCCAATAAAACTGTCCACGCGGTTCGTGAAACGGGTCGAAACAGCAAGGTTGTTGACTGCTAATGGGCATTCGATGTCGTATAAGGTCCCTGATGGACTGGGAGTGAAGGCGGGGTCCGGTTTGTTTGGCGTCGGCCACGGATTCCGCGCCAGCAGGGCCGCGATCACAGAATTCGGCGCGCCATTGTTTGCCTCATCGAACGCAATCTGTCTTGGATCCGGCACACAACTCGTGCCCGACTGGGCACCCGACTCCCGCTGTCCCTCATAATCCACGTAGAAGAACGTCCTATCCTTGATGATCGGACCGCCCAGCGATCCACCAAACTGGTTGTTATGAAATGGATCCTGAGACCCAACACTGTTGAATAGGTTTCGGGCGCCCCCGATCGAACTGGTGCGGTTGTATTCAAGCAGCGAGCCGTGCAGCTGGTTCGCGCCGCTCTTGGTCACGATGTTGATGACTCCGCCCGAATTGCGGCCGTACTCGGCCTCGTAGTTCGATAGCACGCGCAGCTCGGCCACGGCGTCAATCGGCAGAATCGTTGCCGGATCACCGAACACGCCCGCCTCGTTGATGGCAGGATCGTTACGGAATCCATCATTCATGTCGGTGCCATCAAGCAGAAAATTGTTGGCACGGCCACGTGATCCGTTCATCGAAAACGTGCCGAACGATCCGGGCGAATCGGAAATCTGGTCTGGGGAACCAGCCACACCGGGGTTCAAGTAGATGAGCTTGGTGTAGTCGCGGCCATTGACCGGCAGATTCTCAATCGTACTGGTGGTTAGAGTGCCGCCGAGTTCGGCGGAGGTCGTCTCGACATGGCTGAGTTCCTCGCCAGACACTTCCACTCGCTCCGACACCTGGCCGGTCTTGAACGCCACGTCCACCCTGCGTTCGGTGGCTACGTTCACTTCGACGTTGTTGGTGACTGCCGTTTGGAAGCCCGCCAGCGACACGGTCACGGAATAACTGCCGATGGGCAACTCAGGCACGGCGTAACTGCCGTCGGCGCTCGTCACCGTCGTGCGCTCCAGGCCCGTTGCCACGTTTTTCACTTTGACCGTTGCTCCGGCCACGACTGCTCCGGAGGGATCGGTCACGGTGCCGAGGATTGTCCCACGAAACGTTTGGCCCACGAGCATGGCCGTTGAAAGCACAACAAACACCACCAATAAGCGCAGTTTCATCGACGGTTCTCCTTAGAGTTGTCGCAGGCGCGGGAACAGACCCACGCCCGTGAGCAGCAAATAGGCTTCCACTTGAGATTCGCGGCATTATAAACGACTGGGCGCGAAAGATCAGTGCCGAACTTAAAGGAAAGAGTAGCTGGGAGGGATCGGGGTGGGGAATCGCCGGAAGTCTTCGGTAGGCTACAAAATAACAGATTGTCAATCTACAGATTCTAGAAGCTGAAGAGATTCTAGAAGCTGAAGGCTACGCCGCCGCGCACCGACCGCGCAGACTGCACCAGATAAAGAGTGCGTCCGTCTCGTCCCACCACGGGCACATACCCCTGCGCGAGGAGATTTCGCAGGTCCATGAGAATCTCCATGTGCCCCGCAAGAAAGCTCGCCGGAATCGGTTGCCGGATGAAGAGGTTCAAGTAAGAATCGGACTGGCCCGCTGAGGCGTCGAACAGGTCAACCGGCGTCAACGTGTGGCCGCCCGTGTAACGGTAGGAGGCGATCCAGCGCGTCTTCGCCTTGGGCACAGTTCCGCTGAACTTCGCCGCGACAGCCTGATGCCGCTCCGTACGAATCCACTCCCGTGCATCTTGTAATTGAACGTCGGGACGTGACAGGTCGAGTGCGCCTCCGTAGGCATAATCGAGGGTTGCGGTCAGATCGGACAACAGCTTCCGCTGCAGCACCACCCGCATCCCGCGCGTCTCGTAATCGTTCCCCCGATAGCTGAACGTACCGGAGTACACATCGGGCAGCACTTCACCCGATTCAGCCGACACTTCGCCTAAGCCAGCGAGCGCCGGATCGATGATGCGGTCCGAATAGAACGCGACCTGCACGTTGTTCTTGCCGACGCGCTGGGAGATCGATACTTCCTGGTGACGGGCCCGTTCCACCGCCGGAGAAAACTCAGCGATGCTCATCCGCGGCGCGATTTCGCTCAGGTCCGAAGAAGCCGACTCGAAACGATCGTCGCCTACGCGATCATCGCCCAATCGATTCTCCAGACGCGTACTCGGGACTGAACTCGCATACTGATATTCCAGCACGGTGTTTGGCGTGATGTGCAGATCGGCCGATCCGAAGGGCTTGAAAGCATGTACCCGCCCCATAAACTGGATCGTTTGCAATTCGCTGCCGAGCCTCATCTCCAGCTTGTTGCCCAAGACGATCCGATCGGAACTGGTCACTGACAACGCCTGCAGCGTGGCGCTCGGCATGGTGTTCAGGTCAGGCGAATTCAGCCGGAGGGCCGTAATCGCAACTGAAGGTTCAAAAACGCCGTTGAAACGGTTGGTGTAGGTCGTTCGCAGCACCGCCGCCGGGATGCGCTGGCCGCCGTCAGCCCCATAACCCACGTTGCCGTTCAGTCGCACGGTGCCGCTCGATAGCAGGGAACGCTCAACGGCAAAGCCGGCACTCATATCCGGACTGCCGAAACCCTGCCCGGGCGATCCCGCCAGGAAGGACAAACTGCCTTTCAAATTGTGGTCGCCGGCTGACTCTCCGCTCTGCGCAACCACGGTGGTGCCATCCTCAAGCACGCGCAGGATGGGCCGGTTGGCGACTGAGCGCAGCGTCCACTTCCAGTCGTCATCGTCCACCGGACTGCGCAACGGAACCAACTGAATGGCCTCGAACAGCGTGGTCAACGTGACATTCACCATTAGCTTCGCGCCTGCACGCACACCGATTTTCTCGCGCAGCGTCGGGAGGAACGAAGGCGCGCTCACCTTGACGCTGTAGGTTCCCGGCAGCAGACTCGCGACGGAATAGAAGCCGCGATCGTCGGTGAATACCTTCAGAGTCTGTAACGCCTGGGCGGCCGAACCGAGTATTTCAACCGCGGCTCCCATCTGCGGCGCGCCGCTCCCATCGCGAACATATCCAGATATCGCACCCGAGACAGTCCCGGAACAGGCCGGAAGAGCCATGCTCACGACGACCACGCTCACGACTATGAGGAACCCGAGCTTTCGGAACATCTCGCCCTCCACCTCTTGGAACCAGGCAGCAGCTTACTCGACGGCAAAGGTCGCCGTCGGATCCACCGTCTGTTTGGAAAGGTTGTCGTTCACTTTGATCTCGATCTTATACAGACCCGCCGGCAGGTTCGCCGCAGAAAGCGTCTTCTGCAACGTGACCTGATCGCCCACGTTACCCATCGTGTCCGTCGACTCTACGGTATGGATGACGGCCTTGTTATTGGCGTCGGTCACATTGTACTCGATCGTGGCCGAAGGCTTGTGGGTCTTTTCGTCTACGCTGAGATTGTAAACCTGCATCCAGAAATTCAGCTTCTGATTGCGCTTGAACGAGATGGGCTTGCCATCGGAAGGCGCCACGCGCGGCCGCACTTTTGTGGTCCCGATCACGAAATTCCCCGTGCCTACGTTCTTGGTCGCCACCTGTTCCATCTGGTCGGCGATGATGAGCGTTGAGCTGCTCAACTTGTCTTCGCTGAAGTCCGGGATCTGGATCGCATGGCTCCAACTCCCGGTCCGATCTCCGTTCACGTCCTTAACGACGATGTCCAGACGGTAGCGATTTTGGCTGATGCGCAACGGCAGCGCTTTCCAGTACACCGAAGAATTTTCGGCAGTCTTCGGCAGCAGTTCCACCGGCACATCGACCTGCACTGTGTCTTCAAAGGTTTGTACGATCTTGCCCGTGAGCGTCGTCACGCGCCCGAAGATATTGACCGTGCCGCGCTCCACTCCGTCCTTGTTCTGGAAAGTGACGTCGCGGTTCTTGATCTGAATCGTGACGGGAACCAGCACCGTGTCGCTGGTAACCTTCACGAAGTCCGCTCGCACATCAAACGGCATCAGGTTAACGGTGATCTTGTGCCTCACCACTTCTTCCAGATCCTTGAACTTTATCGCCGGAGCCGCCTGCAGTTTGGCAAACTGTTCCAGACGGTCGAATTGCTTGGTCTGCTGATCATTATTGAACGGCGATTGGCCCAACTGCTCGATACCACCGTTGGTAAAACGATTTGCCTTGCTCGTCATCCCCATTTGCTCGTACAACGTCAGGCCCGCATTCGGGGTGTACTTCAAGGCGTCTTTTTCCGAGCGGTCCATCGTCATGTGATAGTCGCCGCACATGCAGCTATCGACGAACTCGATTATTACTTCCTGCCCAATCCCTTCCAGGTAGCGATAGCGCCACGTTTCAAACGGGAAGGTCGAGGTCTCGCCGCCGCCCTCGTCCATCGGGCGCTCGTAGCTGCCGCCGGAGGGATGGGCCTCGATCTCATCCGCGGGCCCGAACACGATGTAAATGCGGCCACGGTCGGTCTTCCAACCGGGGATGCCCGCCGCGTAGTGTTCGTTGGCATACGCGATACGCCGATAGTGCTCTTCTTTAAACTCGTTCTCTTCGGTGTCCGGCGTGGGATCGCGGCGTTGCCAGAAGGCTTCAATGAACTGGTCGCGCTCTTCGTCGTTCGAGAGCTGCATGAACGCGGATTTCTCTTCGTCGGTGATAATCCAGCGCACGTCCTCGTCCAGCCACTTCCGATAAGTCTTGCTCAACTCGATCTTGAGCGCCTTGGCATTGGCCTTCCTCTGTTTTTCCGGGACAGGGCGCTTTAGCGGATCTATCTGGCTTCCCTGGGCAGCCGCCCCTTTGTCATCGGAACCCTTCGCGTCCTTATCCTGCGCCATGCCGTCTTTTACTAAGCCAACGGCGGCAAAACCCAGCGCCATTACGCCAGCCAATACACCAAGCCAGCAACGATTTCGAAAACCTGCGGAGAGCATAGAAGGGTCTACCTCACGAGAAGACGTCAGCTGCTCAATTCTATGTTCATTGGATACCACAAGGCAAGAAGAAGTGGCCTGCCAGAAAAAGATTTCCTCCGGGAGGCCTACCTCCTAATCCCTTAAGAATCCGCGTTTTGCGGTCGAGCCTCCGGCCGAACGTCGAACCTGTTCGAACTAATGACCGCAGACCGCTTTGCAGGCCAACCAGCCGAACGCTCGCCGCGATATAATCATTTCCGCCGCGGGTTTCCCTCCGTAAGCCAACTGGAGCAACAGCCGGGGAGACTTGTTTCGCGCGGACTTGGGAACTTTCCCGCTTGTCTGAACGTAACTGTTAATGCGCAACCACGGTGCGTTCTCGCCGTTCTTTAACCAGAACGAGGCAGGACCGGTAAGTAAGCACTTAGCCATGAAGACCTCGCTATGAAGACCTGGAAGAAAGTATTGATCGGAGTTGGTGCGGCTCTGGTGCTGTGCATCATCGTCGCCGTGACTGTTTACCAGAGCCGGAAAAACCTGGTGACGGTGCAGACCGGGAAAGTGCAAAAGCAGAACCTCGCCTCGGTGGTCAGTGCTTCCGGTGAAATCAAGCCCAAGACCTACGTAAACATCGGGGCCAATGCCTTCGGCAAGATCATCAAGCTTCACGTCAAGGAAGGCGACCGCGTGAAGAAGGGGCAGTTGCTGGCGCAGCTGGAGAACGTACAATCCTCGGCCGACGTCAATGCCACTCGCGCTTCCGTCCAGGCGGCTGAAACCGATGCCGTCGCCGGTGATGCCGCGTTAAAAACTTCGCTCGCGGACCTGAACCGCGCCAAGTCGGATGCCGCCCATGCCAAGCTCGACTGGGACCGCGCCCAGGGCCTGTACAAAGCTGCCCTCATCGCCAAGCAGGACTACGACGTCAAGAAGGCTGCCTGGGAGTCCGCCGACGCCGGATTAGCTCAAGCCGAAGCGCGCGTGGCCCAGGCCAGGGCGCAAAAAGATTCGATGGACAAACACATCACGCAGAATCAGGCAAACCTGACTCGCGTTTCCGACGTGCTGCAAAAGACCACGTACGAAGCGCCCTTTGACGGCGTCATCACCAATCTTCCCGTGCGCGAAGGCGAGACCGTGGTCATCGGAATCCAGAATTCACCCGGCAGCACGCTGATGACGATTGCCGACATGTCCGTGATCACGTCCGAGGTCAAGGTGGACGAGACCGACATCGTCAACGTGCATCTCGGCCAGCCCGCCGACGTAACCATCGACGCGATCCCTCACAAGGTCTTTCACGGCATCGTAAGCGAAATCGGGGATAACGCCATCGTGCGCTCGACCGGTGTCGCTACCTCCCAGGCCACCTCGACCAGCCAGGAAGCGAAGGACTTCAAAGTCGTCGTGACGCTCACCGATCCGCCGGCGGACCTGCGCCCGGGCCTCTCCTCGACCGCCAAGATCACGACCGCGACGCGTAGCAGCGTACTCAGCATTCCCATTCAGGCGCTCACTGTCCGCACTCAGGCAGATCTCGTGCCCAAGGATAAAGACGCCGGGAAAAGCAATAATAATGTCCAGGCCGCCAGCGCTCCCGTCGACGCCTCGAAGCTGAAGGAAGAAATCCAGGGCGTGTTCGTGATCCGCAACAATAAAGCCGAATTCTTTCCGGTGGATACCGGCATCAGTGGCACCACCGATATCGAGGTCACCAAGGGCGTGACGAAGTGATCACCGGCAGCTATAAGGTTTTACGTACCCTGAAGCCGGGAACGAGTGTCAAAATAGATAACTCGGCCCCGAAAAAAGAAGACGAGAGCTAGCTAGTGTGGGGACGGGCGTCTCGCCCGTCCGTCCGGGCGGGGACGCCCGGCTCTCCAACAATGAACCGACTAACCTCTATCGGGTTAGAACGTCCAAGATAGAACGGCCAAGGAGCGTGCGTGCCCGAGCCCGATCCGGATAAGGAGAGCAAGATGGCGACTGCCGAGGTACTTCCAATCGATAAGCCCGCGAATTGGGCTGCGCCCAACTCCTACATGATCGCAACCGAGGATCTGTGGAAGACCTACGATATGGGCTCGGAACAGGTCCATGCTCTTCGCGGCATCAACCTGCGCATCCACCGTAACGAGTACGTTGCCATCATGGGCCCATCCGGCTCCGGCAAGTCCACGCTAATGAACCTGATCGGCTGTCTCGACTCGCCTTCCAAGGGTCAATACTGGCTCAACCAGCAACTGGTCAGCGATCTCGACGATGACGAACTGGCCCGCATCCGCAATAAGGAAATCGGCTTCGTCTTCCAGACTTTCAATCTGCTGGCCCGTGCCACTTCGCTGCACAACGTGGAACTGCCGCTGATCTATGCCGGAGTTCCATCCGAAGAGCGCTCCGAGCGCGCCAAGGGCGCACTGACATCGGTCGGCATGGAATCCCAACGAACTCTCCGGCGGACAGCGCCAGCGCGTAGCCATCGCCCGCGCTCTGGTCAATAAGCCGGCCATCATCCTCGCCGACGAACCGACCGGCAACCTCGACTCACAAACCGGCAACGAGATCATGGCGTTGTTTGATCGCCTGCACTCGGAAGGCAATACGATCGTCCTCGTGACCCACGAGCACGACATCGCCGAGTACGCGCACCGTATCGTCTCCATCAGGGACGGCGTAGTCGAGAAAGACGAAACCAAGCGCTAACGAAATCACGTAGGGACAGCCGCCCCCGGCTGTCCAGGCGAGCAGAGCTCGCCAGGGTTTCATTTGTTCACTCCCGCCCTAAATGAGATGGCGCTAGACAGCTGGCGCGGATAGCCCTGAGTGGGCTTCGCGCATGTGGGGCTGCGATTATTCCTGCGGCGTGGCCTGAGTGGTGACTTTTTCCAGATCCGGAGGAGTGGACGTTGTATCGGTTGCACCCGCCACGAAGAACTTGTGGTCGTAAAGATTGCGGTACATGCGTCCTGCGATCTCAGCCGCTTTGGGCCCGAAGGTAGGATGTCCGCCTTGCAGGAAGACGACCGTCACAATGCGTCCGACGTCGGTGTTAGCGTACGAGGCGAACCACCCGTAGCGCGTGCCGGCGCGCGAACATGTCCCGGTCTTGCCTAAGATCGATTCTTCGTTAAAGTTCAAACGCACGCTGCGCGCGGTGCCGTACGCAACCGCTCCGGCCATGCCGTCGGAGAGTTCGGGAATCAAAGGCTCGATGTCGAGATGGCGCTTGACCCGAGGCTGGAAGCTCGCGACTTCATCGGAACTGTTCGGATGTTGCAGGTAGTAGAGCGTGCCGCCATTTGAAATCGCCGTCACCAGCGCGCCCAGTTGCAGCGGAGTCATCGAGATGCCCTCACCGAATGAGCACATCTTGCCGACGCCGCCGAGTTTGGAAGAGATCTCAACTTCCGGATACGTCCCTAGCTGCTCGCCCGGAATCTCGTAGCCGGCAAGTTCGCCGAGTCCGAACTGGTGCGCGTAGTATTGCACCTTTTCGAAACCCAGCTTGCGCCCGACCGCTTCGAAGTAGGCGTTGTTCGAGTGCGCCAGCGCCTCGGTGAGATTCATGCGGCTACGGCGCCCGAGCGGAACTTCAGTTTCCTCGTCGATCACGCCTTCGCTCAGTGCCGCCAGAGCCACGGAAAGTTTGATGGTTGAGCAGGGCTGTGCACCGCCCGAGAGTGCGAGCTTCTGGTTGACCATGGCGAGCACTCGCCCGCTGGTCGGCTCAATCGCGACCACGGTGCCGTTCATATTACCCAGGGCATCGATCGCGGCCTGGCGAACCACGGGATCTTCGCCGGCGGTCACGTCACCTTCGGTGATATCGGAAGCGAACGAACTGGTGCTGAAGCGCTCGTAATAGCGATGCCGGCGATGGGTGCCGGAATAATGGGTGGCGGCATAACGCGAGCGTGGAACCCGGCTCCGCGCCAGCGTTCGCATGCGCTTCTTAGCATGCTGATTCTCTGTAACCCCGCGAGCTTTTCTGCGTGGCGTGAGCGCGGGAGGGTTGACGCTGGCTGCGATGCCACTCACTGCCAGCAACATTGCCATTCCTAGGAAAAATGCGAGACGAAGAAACCAGACCCGAAACTTCACGTAATCCATCCCCGGTGGTACTCGGCCAATTTAACGCTTAGCCAGTCCAGAACTTACCTAATCCGTCTATCGGCCTAATAAATAGATGCAAGAATCTCGCCAATCGTCCCACCGAATGGTCACAATCTCTTGCAACTATCCGATAGTAGGCGATTTACGCGGTTCAGCGCAATGACAAAGTGTAAAGTTCCCCACAATGGAATCTTACCGGTAACTATATGAATAAATTGCATTTAATGTTTTTTCCATAGACGGACACGCACCTCGGTAATCTGAACGGCCTGTTACCTTAAGGATTCTCGATTCTGCATCACTTTGCACATCCGTGCCGGCGCTAAGCCAAAAATGTCAAGTAGACTCCGATCCGCGCCATTGACAGATCGCCGCCAGCCAAAGCCCACCGAGCGCGCTTTTCTGATATTTTCTGACGACGTATCCTCATAAACACAAATAATAATGTTGTGGAGGTCTGCTCTTGCAAACATCGCTCGTGATTATTTCTTTCGCCGCAGCTCTCGCGGTCCCTCTCTTCGCCCAGACCCCCAAGCCAACACTCGAAGCCCGACGAGCCGAACTCAATCGTCTGCTCGCCGACGATTGGGAATACACGCTGCGCACCCAGCCCGAACTTGCCACCCAGGTTGGCGACAATCGCTACAACGATCGCCTGAGCGATTTTTCGGACAAGGCAATTGCCGACGATCTCGAACACACTCGTCAGGCACTGGCGCGCTTCGAAGCCGTCGACGTCGCTGAATTTCCCGAGCAGGAAAAACTCAACCGCGCGCTGATGCTCCGCAGCTTGCATGAAACGCTCGACAGCGCGCAATTCAAAGATTGGGAGATGCCGGCGACGCAGTTTGGCGGCATTCACCTGGGCTACGCTTCGCTCCCCTTCGATTCCCCTTTCCGCAACGTAAAAGATTACGAAGATTACCTATCCCGTTTGCACCAGATTCCTCGAGTGCTAGAGCAGGCCATGGGACACATGCGCGACGGACTCCGCGAGCATCGCATGCCGCCGAAGTATCTGCTCGAAAAAGTCTCTACTCAGGCGCAGCAGATTGCCGACGACCCGCTCGACAAAAGTCCGTTCACCGATCCGCTGCGCAAATTCCCCGACTCCATCTCCGAAACGGATCGAAAGTTACACCGCGAAAAACTCGAAAACGCGGTTAGCAAAGAGGTCGCGCCCGCCTACGCAAAATTCGCCAAGTTCGTGCGCGACGATTACGCGCCTCACGGCCGGCTCGATCCCGGCGTCTGGGCCTTGCCCGACGGAGAAGCCCGCTACCGCTTCGCCGTCCGTCATCAGACCACCACCGATTTCTCGGCCGATCAGATTCACCAGCTGGGCCTGAAGAGCGTCACGGAAATCGAAACCCAGATGCTCGTCATCGCCAAGGCGCAGGGATTCAGCGATCTGAAATCGTTCAACGATCACATCCGCCAGGATCCAAAACTGCACGCCCAGTCGGGGCAGCAATTGCTTGACCTGTACACGCATTATCGCGACCAGATGTACGAAAAGCTGCCGCAACTATTCGGACGTCTGCCGAAGAACAAGCTGGCCGTCATCCCGATGGAATCGTTCCGCACCGCCTCTGCCCCTCCCGCCGATTATTCGATCGGCGCCGGAGACGGCTCCCGCCCCGGACGCATCAACGTCAACGAGTTTGCCCCCGAAAAAAGGTTGCTGCTTAACGTCGAAGCCATCGCCTACCACGAAGGCGTCCCTGGACATCACCTGCAATTCTCGATCGCGCAGGAACTCACCGGCCTTCCTCCATTCCGCAAGTACAACCTCGATCTAAATACGTATACCGAAGGCTGGGCGTTCTACTCCGAGCGCCTGGGAAAAGAAGTGGGCTTCTATCAGGATCCCTACAGCGACTACGGCCGCCTGCAGAATGAAATGTGGCGCGCCGTGCGCTGGGTGGTGGATACGGGCGTCCACTCCCAGCACTGGACCCGCGAGCAGATGGTCGACTTCTTCCACGAACACACCGCGATGGATGATGAGAACATCAACACCGAAGTGGATCGCTACATCGCGTGGCCGGCACAGGCGCTTTCCTACAAGATGGGACAGATGAAAATTCTCGAACTGCGAGCGCGAGCGCAGAAGGAGTTGGGCGCGAAATTCGATCTGCGCGCCTTTCACGACGCAGTGCTCGACCAGGGCCCGCTGCCGCTCGACATGCTGGAAACAAAGATCAACGAATGGATCGCCGCTAAGAAATGACAGGCCAGGTTCTGGTCTCAGGCTCCGACGAGCAATCAACGTGAACTAGTGATTTTGAAGAGGCGATACCTAAAGAACTACCCTCCAGCTAATGTTCGTAATCCCTCCCGTGAGGACCCGCATATGCGTATCTTTGCACGACTCCCTCTGTTCCTGATAATTGTCTCCGTTTCAGGTTTTTCCCAGACCCTTCCGACTTTCAAGCATGTTTTTATCGTCCTTGAAGAGAACCATAACTATTCGAGTGTGATTGGCAAGCCTTCGATGCCCTACCTGAACAGCCTGGCCAACACATACGGCCTCGCCACGCAGTACTATGCCAACACGCATCCCTCGATCGGCAATTATTTCATGCTGACAACCGGACAGATCATTACCAACAATGATGATTATAGCGGCACGGTAACGGCCGACAACGTTGTGCGGCACCTGCTAACCGCGGGCAAGACCTGGAAAGCATACGAGGAAGATCTGCCGCATGCGGGATACGTCAAGCCGGATGTCGCCAACTATGCGCGCAGGCACTGTCCGCTCTCGTATTTTTCTGATGTCATCAACAGCAAAGTCCAGATATTGAATCTGGTGCCATTTACGCAATTCGCAAGCGATCTGGCGAACGGCAATTTCCCCGATTATTCGTTCATCACTCCAAATTTGTGCAATGACGCTCACAATTGTTCGCTCGCGACCGCCGACGCGTGGTTAAAGAAGAATATTGCCCCTCTCATTCAGAGCAGTACCTTTCAGGATGGCGGATTGCTGATCATCGTTTTCGACGAGTCTGCCAGCGACAATACTCATGGCGGTGGACGTGTGGCGTGGGTTGCGGTTAGTCCTCAGTTCTCGAATGGCGGATTCAAGTCCACAACGCTCTACCAGCACCAGAATACTCTTCGGCTGATGATGCAGGGACTTGGTCTGACCACCTACCCAGGCAAAGCGAAGTTGGCGGCCAACATGGCCGAGTTCTTCAAGTAAGGAACGTAATCTGTAGAGACGGGACTTGCCCGGCTCTCTCTGCCGCGGGAGACGCGGCAATCCGCGTCTTTACTGCACGTTCTCCGCAGCTTCCCGATACGTCCCGAATTTCTTCGCAACCGGTTTCAGCGTCGGATAAAACTGTACAAAAACATGCTCAACCGCTGCATGCTGCTCATGACAAGTCCAGCACCCGGCCTTCGGATTAGCACTCGCAGATTTCGTATCTTCGTCAAAATTGAAGTAGGCCCACTTGTCGGGAAAACGACTTTCGTCTTTCACTTCGACGCCGATCCCCATCGAATCGGTCTGATAGTGTCCCGCTTTGTTGATCGAACCCTTACTGGTCGATCCCCGATCTTCCACCACAAACATCGTCTTGTCGGGCCACTTGCCGGACTTCATAAACTCCCGGTAAGCCCACTGCGGCACGAAAACGTTGGTGAACATTTCACGGCCGGCTTGCGTGCTGTAACTCATGCCAAGGCCGGAGGAGAGAAAGATCCACTCGCGATAATCGCCAGGTGGCAGGAGTTTGTTGTCGCCGGTGTACTGCGGTTGTCCGGGCGCAGGATCGGGTGAAGCGGCCAGAAGAATCGTCGCAGCCAGGGCGACAATAATGAGAGGAGCCGGGATCAAACGATGCATGGAAATCTCCTAAAGCTTCGACGGCAACCTAACGCGAACGCTATCCCACGATACGCAATCGGGCAAGAAGAAGTTCGAAACTTTGTGGAAGCTCACAATTCGCATTCACCGCATGTTATGAGGGAACAGCTATTTCCAGCGCGGTCTCAGGTTCAGTACCGCGCCCTCCAAAGCGCCTCTTCAATCGCAGGAAAGGTTCTTCGAAATACCAGCGGGAAAGGTAGGCAACGGCGACTGTGAAACCGGCTGCGATACTGAAAAGCAAAACCATCGCACCAAAATGTCCGCCAACAGCGGACAGGCTGGGAAACAAGCGGCCCAGGAAGTAATCCTCCAGGTCAAAAATCAGCATGTGGATAAGGTAAACGCCGTAACTGATTTCCCCAAAGAACTGCAGTACCGGCCGATTCACCACCGCTTTCCAGCGGGAAGTCCCAACTAGAAGCGCCAATGCAACCGTCCCCGCAAAGAAAAAATTCAGCGCTGTTTCCCGTAGAGTCATTCCCAACAGTCTGCTGGCGCGAAATATTCCGAATGGATAACCGGCGCCAAACATCATCAAGCTCGCCCCAAAAAGAATCATCGTAACTCGCCACATATGAACGCGCGTTCCCCATGGACCACGAGCCAGAGTGGCCAAGACTGCTCCTGTCGCTAGTCCGTCCGCGACCAGCCAGGTATATCCGGTACCCGTGTCGTAGCCCCGAATGAAATAGAAGGCTCGCAAGCATGGGCAGAGGATACAAATGATGGCTCCGACAACAGCGACGCGGTACCGCGATAGCGAGCGCACGGCGGCGGGCCATAGCAGGTAGAAGTGCTCTTCAACCGCCAAAGACCACAAAACACCGTACTGCATCGGTACTCCAAAGAGCCCGGTGACATTGGAAAGATAGAAAAAGCTAAGTGCTAGAAACGCCCAGGACGCCTGCCGGTTGACCCACCCAGTTCGTGTTAAGACAGCGAGAAGTAGGAGCACTCCGTAATACAGCGGCAAGATGCGCAAGGCACGTCGAGTATAGAAGCTCCGGTAGTAGCCTGCTTTGGGCTTGGTGTCGAGCAGGATACCGGTAATCAGGAATCCAGAAAGTACGAAAAACAGATTTACGCCCATCCAACCGGGTAGAGTGGCTGCGACAAATAGTTTTGGAAATCCCGAGAGACCCTGAACGCCGTAGCGGAATCCGAAGCCATGAAAAAAAAGGACGAGCAGAACGGCGATTCCGCGAATCGTATCCAGTTCCGGCATGCGGGATCGCAGCAGGCAAGCGGCCGGCGCCGTCAGCGCCGGTTTCTCGGAGGTTGAACTCGTCATTGACCTGGAATCGTAAGAGAGTTGTTGCTTAAACTACTATGCCATGTCTCAGGAGACAAGCAGAATTCCGTCTCTCCATCGCTCGCCCCAAGCGCTACATCACGTCGTTGCGTTTCCGCAGAAAAGCCGGAACATCGAGATCTTCCGCCTGATAGCTGGGAGGGGCAGACCGCATCGCATCAAGCGAAATCACGTCGGCATGCGACGCATTGCCCGGTTCCCGAAACGATACCGGCGCGGGATCTGGCTCAAAGTTCGCCTCCGGCACGAAAACCGGCTCGGGCTCGGCCACCGGCTCGGGCTCGTCGAAGTGATGACGCTGGCGCGAAGCCTCTCTCGAAACGTCTCTCGACAAGATCACCGGATCGTAGTTTTCGCGGTGGCGCGAACGATGCATGTCTTCTTCTTTAAATCCCGTCGCGATCACAGTGATCTTGACCGCGTCCTTCATCTTCTCGTCCAGAACCGCGCCGAAGATAATGTTGGCATCTTCGTGAGCCGCCCCCTGAATAATCGTGCAAGCCTGCTGCACTTCGGCAAGCTTCAGCGAATTCGACCCTGTGATGTTGATGAGGATGCCGCGGGCTCCGTCGATCGCGCCCGCCTCGAGCAGCGGCGACGCAATTGCGCGCTGCGCCGCTTCCACAGTGCGATGCTCGCCGGCCGCGGTAGCCGTGCCCATCACCGCGTAGCCCATGCCCGCCATGATGGCCTTCACGTCGGCAAAGTCGCGGTTGATGATGCCCGGAATCGTGATGATATCGGAGATGCCCTGCACACCCTGGCGAAGAATATCGTCGGCGATGCGGAAGGATTCGAAGAACCCCGCGTTCTCGGCGACCGCCAGCAATTTTTCGTTGGGGATCACGATGGTGGTATCGACCGACTCCATGAGTTCGGAGATACCGCGCTCCGCCTGCTGCATGCGGCGTTTGCCTTCAAAGGCAAAAGGCTTGGTGACGACGGCGACGGTGAGCGCGCCCATTTCGCTGGCAAGCGAGGCAATGATCGGCGTCGCGCCGGTGCCGGTGCCACCACCGAGTCCGGCGGTGACGAAAACCATGTCAGCGCCTTCCAGGGCTTCGATGATTTTGTCGGAATCTTCCAGCGCGGCCTTACGGCCGATCTCGGGATTCGCGCCGGCGCCAAGTCCGTTGGTCAGCTTCACGCCGAGTTGAATCTTGGTCGCGGCGCGCGACATCCGCAAAGCCTGCAAGTCGGTGTTGGCCACAATGAATTCGATGTGTTCCATACCCGAGTCAATCATGCGATTGACCGCGTTATTGCCACCGCCGCCGACACCGATGACCTTGATGCGAGCGTCATTGCGAGCTTCTTCGTTAAAGCAGATGCGAAGTCCGTTATCTTCCATAATTCACCTCGTAAAATCAGTTGTCAGCTCTCAGCTTTCAGCTCTCAGCGCCTCGTTCCGACGTGTCCGTGTACTTTGATTTTCCCCTGTGTTTCCCTGAGTTCCCCCGTGCCCTCTGTGGTAAAGACTTTTGCCCCTCACCACAATCCCTAGGCGCCCTTTCCCGCAAACAGCGCCCTCATGCGCGATCCAAATCCCGGCTCCTGCAACCCGCGCGCCAGCCGAGCCCGATGCCCGTAATACGCCATCCCTAGCACGGTCGCGAACTCCGGCTCGGCTAGAAACGACGGCATCTTCGCCATCGGCGTCGGCCAGGCGAGGCGCGCCGCTCTTCGCAGCACCGATTCCGCCACGTCGAGAATCCCAGGAAGCCGCGAGGCCCCTCCGCTCAGGACGATTCCAGCGATGCAGTGCTCCAGAACGCCGGCGTGGCGCAAGTTGTCGCGTAGCAACTCGAAAAGCTCGCTGGCTCGCGGCCCCAGGATCTCGCCCGCCATGCGCTGCGGCATCATGCGCGATGGCCTATCTCCCACCGACGGCACTTCGACTTCATTGCCCTCGGGAATCAGTGTCGGCACCGCATTGCCGAAATTTTTCTTGAGCGTCTCCGCGTCCGCCAGGCCCGTACACATGCCAACCGAGAGATCGCTGGTAAAGTGGTCGCCGCCGATCGGAATCACGGCCGTATGCGCGACTGCACCCTGCTGGAAAACGATCAGATCGCACGACCCAGCGCCGAGATCGACCAGGCATACTCCCAGTTCGCGTTCGTCCGATCGCAACACGGAGTCCGCGCAAGCCAGCGGCTCAAAGATGGTGTCGTCCACGTGGACACCAGCCCGGTTCACTGCAGTCACCAGGTTCTGCGTAGCGCTCGAAGAAGCCGTCACGATGTGCACGCGCACTTCGAGGCGCGTCGCCATCATGCCCGTAGGATCCTGCACGCCGGGCTGATCGTCCAAGATGAACTCCTGCGGCAGCAAATGCAGGATTTCGCGATCCCCCGGCAAAGGCACGGTGCGAGCTTTGTCCACCGCCTGGCGAATTTCCTCGCGCCCGATTTCGCGCGACCGCGCGCCGAAGCTGATGCCGCCGTGGCTATTCATCCCGCGAATATGCGCACCCGCAATCCCGATCAGGGCGTGCTCAATCGGAATGCCAGCCACGTCTTCCGCATGCTCCACCGCTTTCTGAATGCTGCTGACAGCCTTGTCGAGTTCGGTAATTACGCCCTTGCGCAGGCCTCGCGACTCGCTGATGCCGTGCCCTCGATAACGCAATCCGTGCTCGCTCCGTTCGGCCACCAGGACTGCCGTCTTGGCGCTGCCTACATCAATGGCGGTAATGAAATTGGGCTCGTGGCTCGGCATAAATAATGATGATGATCGCTAGTTCTGCGGAGTCTCCTTCTGAATGCCCGCGCTCGGTTTCTTCTGGCCAGTAGCAACGGCGACGGGCGGCGGTGGCGCCGACGGATGCGACGGCGCGGTACTTTTGTGGACGGCGGCCGCCGCGGCATTTCCCTTCGGCTTCAGCACGACTTGATTAGCTGGCGCTTGTTTAGCTGGCGCCTGTCTAACTGGCGCTGCTTTAGCAGGCGGCGCTTTAGCAGGCGCTGCTTTGGCCGCAGCATGACGAACTGCCGCGCGGTGAACTACCGCTTTCGGCGCGGCTTTCGCTTTGGGCCTAGCGTCCTTCTTCGCCTGAATTGGCGGAAGGGGATGCGTCACATATTTTTCGTAGTTCACGAGCGCCGCGGTTTTCACTCCCGCTGCCATCGCCGCTTTGGCTGCCGCAGGCGTCAAGGCGGGCTGGCGAGCCATTCCGTCAAGGTCGGGATTTACGATGATCTGGCCGTCATAGCGCAAGTCCACAGATTCGAGTTTGTCGAACTGCTGGCGCCACTGCTGCACATGCGTCACGTAGGTTTTGTAGCGTTGCAGATAATTCCCCGACCCAAGATGCACCAGCACTTCGCCGTTGGCATCGGCGGCCAGCACTTTCACGTCTTCGGTGTCGGTGAGATCCACTTCGCTCAGTCCCTGGGAATAATGTGCGCCGCTCGAATCGAGTTCTCGAACCAGTTCGTTGTAACTCTTCATCCGTGCGGCGCGGGTAGAGAGCGGCTCGCCCGCATTCATGCCCGCAATCACGGCAAACGAATACTTGTGCTTCCCGCCAGGACCAAGTTCCATCAGCGTGCCACCGGCGTCGATCAGTGAAATGTGCGATCCGACGCGAGCGAAGGCAACCGGCGTGCGTTCATGAATCTCGATGCGCAGGCGATTCGGCACGAAGCGCATCACGCTCGCCGATTCCACCCATGGAATCTGCTCCAGTTGCAGTTTGCGCTGGGCCAGTGGGACGAAAAAAATGTTGCGGCCGATATCTTCGCCCATCACTTCCATGATGTGCGCGTGCGCCACGTGCTCAGCGCCGGTGACTTCGATCTGATCGCTCGAATCGACGCGAAAACGCCATGACCGCTCCCCGTAACGGTAGAAGCCCAATCCGGCGGCTCCGAGAATCGCAAAAGCGACGAGCGCCAAGGCAACCCTCTTCAGCCAATTAGCAGTCTTTTGGGGAAGTGATCCGCGCCGAACCGAGACTCGCCTCTGTCCGCGCAGAAATGGGGATTCCTGCTCCGCTTCCAGATCAACGAGACGTGCATCGTCGAAGGACTCACGCTCGGGAGCCCGATGCTGAGAAACATCGCCGGCAAACGGATACAGCTCTTCCTGTATCGCGGTGGAACTTGATTTCCGCGCCACTCTTTCGAGTCAGTTGTCGACAGAAAACCGCTGAGCAAAATTACTATAACTGGTTTTCGCGAATTGAGACAGTGCCAAGTTGGTTCGGCTATTAGAACGGGAATGTTCGCGTGGGATGCTCGCATAGGGACAGCCGCCCCGGCTGTCCAAGCCGAGCAAAGCTCGGCAGTCTGCCCGAGGTGATTTTCCCGTACAGACGGAGCTTGCCCCGTCTAACTCTGCAATAGAAGACGCAGCAAGCCGAGACTGTATCAGCGTCCAGCGCTAGAACGAGTCCTCAACATCCGGCGAAACCTCCGCCAACCTCATCCCCGCGTTCACAGCAATCCGTACACCCGTCTTCGGACAGACAACCGTCACTCGGCGATCAACCGCGCGCGCCAGCCTGAACTGAGAGCGCATGCGCACACGAGTCTGCTCGATCTCCGCGCGCTGCACTTCGGCCTGCGCACGAATTACGTCGGCTTGGGCATGAACCTCATCCCGAATTCTGTCCCGAAGAAGCTCGGCCTCGTCCCGCGCCTGATCTCGAAGCAACTCCTCCTGAGCCCGCGCCATTTCTGCTCCGCCAGTGGCCGCAGACAGACCGTCCGCCGGGAATCGCTCGCGGCTCGTAAGAACTCTCGCGACCGCCAGCGTTTCCTCTGCGCGTGTCGCCATCCGGCACAATGCCGAACCGGCGTGCTCGGCGACCCGATGCAGCGCCACAAAACTTCCATGCTGGTATTCTCTGTTGAGCCCCAGCGCCAATACTCCCAAGGCAATCCAGTAAGCGGCTTTATTCGTGTCCATGGGGTGGTCCTCACCTTATGGACGTTGGACGCGCGGTGGGAAAAAAGGTCAACTGGGAAAACGTGTCTTGTGAGGAAGCCAAACAATGGGTCTAATACGGCGTATGGGCACTCGCCTTCGCGCTCTTGGCCTCCAGCGTCTCCAGAATCATCGCATCCAGTTGCGAGACGCTACCCGCGCCCAGGGTCAGAACCATGTCGCCGGGTTGGGCAAGGGCTGCAACCGCGGCAACCGCGTCGGAAAAAGATGGAGCATACGCAACGCTCCCGTTCCCGGCCGCCGCAATGCGGCCGGCGAGAGCTTCCGCTGTGATGCCCTCAATGGGCCTCTCGCTGGCCGGATAAATGTCGAGTAAACAAAGCGTATCGGCGTCGGCGAAGGCGGTCGCGAACTCATCCATCAGATCGCGAGTGCGGGTGAAGCGGTGCGGCTGGAAGATGACATGTATGCGGCGAAATCCGCACTGGCGAGCCGCAGCCAGCGTCGCCCGGATTTCCGTCGGATGATGCCCGTAATCGTCAATCACACTAACGCCCGCGGACTTGCCTTTGAACTGGAAGCGCCGGTCTACACCGCGAAAATCGTCCAGCGCCGAACGAATCTGCTCCGCAGGAATGTCGAGCGCCGTGCCCACCGCAATCGCAGCCGTAGCGTTCAGCACGTTATGCGTGCCCGGAACGTGCAGCGTGAACTCTCCCAGATCTTTCTCCTTATAAGTAACCTGGAAGCGGATGAGCGGGCTATGCTCGCCGGCAGTCATCGCCGACCCATCTGAGGACGATCCACTCTGCGACGACCCCATACGAATCAGAAAATCCGACCCGTGGCTGGTTCCGTACGTAGTCACCCGCCGATGGACCCGCGGCACCAACCTCCGCAGCGCCAGGTCATCATTACAGGCGACGACCACGCCGTAAAACGGAACGCGCTCCATGAATTCGAGAAACGTCCGCCGAACATCGCGCATGTCGCGATAACAGTCCATATGCTCGCGGTCGATATTCGTGACCACCGAAAGAATCGGCGAAAGCTTCAGAAACGACCGGTCGCTTTCATCCGCCTCGGCAACCAGATATTGCGACTTGCCGAGGCGCGCGTTCGAGCCCATCGCGTCCACGCGCCCTCCGACCACAACCGTCGGATCGAGGCCGCCAGCGGCCAGCACAGCCGCGACCATCGAAGTCGTGGTCGTCTTCCCATGCATCCCGGCAATCGCGATGCCGTACTTCAGCCGCATCAGTTCCGCCAGCATCTCAGCGCGCTGAATCACCGGAACATGCAACCGCCGAGCTTCGGAAACTTCGGGGTTATCAACCGGGATCGCGGAACTGGTGACGACAACATCCGCGCCGGCAATGTTGGCGACAGCGTGTCCCTCGAAAATCGTCGCGCCCAAAGCAGCGAGCCGCTGCGTGACCGCCGAACTCCTCAAGTCAGATCCGGAAATCTTGTAGCCAAGATTCAACAACACCTCGGCAATCCCGCTCATGCCGATGCCACCGATACCCACGAAATGTATCCGTTGAATCTTGGCGAACATGGAAACCTGGTTCCCGCCTGAATCGGAGGGATCAACGCTCATGTTAAGAGAGCTGATTTATAAGAACTGATGATAGATGATTAACCGCCTTCCCCTGTGCTTCCCTGTGGCATCCCCGTGTCCTCTGTGGTTAAGCCCTTCTCGGCGCCCTCTGCGTCTCGGCGGTGAAACGGTTCTACTCACCTCCAGCCAGCCGCACCACCATCTCCGCAATCTCCTCAACCGCCTTAGGGTGCGCCAAAGATCTCGCCGCCGCTGACATGCTCCGCAGCCGCCCCGAATCGCCGATCAGCGCCGCAATCGTGTCGACTAGATAAGCCGCGCCCAGATTACTTTCTTCGACCACCACCGCCGCGCCCACTCGCTCCAGTGCCCGCGCGTTTACGTTCTGATGATCATCGGCCGCGGCCGGAAAAGGCACGAAGATAGCCGGTTTGCCCGCCGCAGTAATCTCGCCAACCGTACTAGCCCCTGAACGGCAGACCAGCAAATCGGCGCGGCTAAACGTGTCCGGCATATCGTCAATAAATTTGTGGACCTCGCCCGAGATTCCCGACCGCTGATAAGCCACCAACACATGGTCATAGTCGCGCTGCCCAGTCTGATGAATGATGTGGATCCCAGGAATCTTCGTGCGCAAACCGGCCAGCGACTCAATCATCGCCTGATTGATAGCCCGCGCCCCCTGACTGCCCCCAAAAACCAGCAAAGTGGGCGCGCCGCCATTTTTCGGAGGAATGGAAAAAAACGCCGAGCGCACCGGAACGCCCGTCACCTGGCAGTGAGGAAAATACCGGCAAGTCTCTTCAAAATGCACCGCCGCCGCGGAAACCCAGCGCGCGATCATTCGATTGGCAAATCCCGGCACGACGTTAGGTTCAAAAGCCAGCGTAGGAAGTCGCCGGCGAATCGCAGCCACCATAGCCGGCCCGGATGCATAACCCCCGACCCCAATCACAACTTCAGGATCGAACTCCGAAAGCATCCGCGAAGAAGCCGCGATCGCACGCGGTAGGTCAAACATCGTCTTCGCCCGCGTCATCAGGCTGACATTTTTCAGCGCGCCCACCTGAATCAACTCCAGACGAAAACCCGCCTGCGGCACCAGCCGCGTCTCAATCCCGCGAGCCGTCCCGATAAAAAGAATCTCGGCGCCAAGTTGCTTCTTAAGCTGTTGAGCAATGGCCAGCGCCGGAATCACATGCCCGCCCGTCCCCCCACCCGCAATCACAATGCGCATGAATTTTTCGTTCCGCCCAATGAGTATGTTGTTCAAGTGAGATTCGTATCAGGGCATGCCTTCAGGCGTGCCGCCAGCGCATCAGAATCAACGCGCCTTCAGGCGCTGGGCACATTCGGACTTCACCGCGGAGTACCTGATCAGGGCATCGTTTTACTGCGTTTACTCAGTCATCTTCACATACTTCCCCCTCGCCTCCTGCAGCATCGATAGCACCGACGCCTTCTCCCCCTCCGTGTTCCACGAAGTATTACTCCGCGCCGCCGAAATCAGCCGGTCCACCCACGCCACAAAGTAAGCCGCATCTGCCGCCTTGCGCACCGGCGCACCCGCCACACTTACATACACAGGACTAGTCGTAGCATAAGGATACAAATCAAGAATCGGATACTCCTCCTTATCGCTGAAAGCGCGCAGAACGCACCACCCGCTAGCATCCAGCGGGATCGAGCCATCAACGTGCGCCGAGTTACGGTTGCTATCGAGAGCAAGCTCCCGCGTCACCTTCCCATTGCAGACGATTTGCAGATGATCCACCGGAACGATTGAATGTAGCTCAGCCGAAAACTTCACCTCTTGCTTCTTGTCCAGCCGCACTTCCCCACCAATCGCTTGCCCGCCTAGGAAGAACCGCAGCAGCGGCCCGTTGGTCGCAAACGTCCGCCCCGACTTGATGGCCGCTAGCCATGGCTCAATCTTCAGAGGCCCCCAGGGCACTTCGGCAAACACACGATTCAATCCCACCGGTCCCCGCAGCGACGCATAGTTCCCCATGAAATCCGTGCCCGCAGCCGTGGGCAATCGAAACCCGCAATTCAGCAGCTTGTACCACACCTCCGCCGTCGACTTATGATCGGAAAAACCAACCACCTCGATGTAATCCACCTTGCCCAGCGCCACATCCGCGGGTAACTCGGCAGTAAGAGAAGCATCCTTCGCCGGATCAGGAATGCTGTCAAAGGGATGTACGTACCCCACCAGCGCACCCTGTTCATGCGCCATGTCGGCAACATTCGCATTCGCCGGAAAAAGGCTGGCCGCCGCTGTATTGGGATAAGCGGCATACCCAGGCAGAATGAAATTGTGAGTCAGATTCAACAATCCGAGATGTCCCCAATAACTGGTGTGAAATTCCTGCCCGTGCAAAAGCAAATGATCCGCAGTCGAAGCCGGATCCAGTTGCGGCGAGAAATACGCTATGTCAGGAATGCGCTGCTCCTTGTTCACCACCAGATCTTCCACGATCCCCAAATTCTCCGCGGCGGCCTGCTCCACCAGGTGCCTCGGCGTGTTCCGGTAAGTCCCGGCATAGTTCATGTGCACGTGAACATCGCCGCTCACCCACTCCGAGGTTGCATCCACTGCGACAAAAAGTGGCACCAGCCGAACCGTGACCTGCGCAGTGCTGTCGGCTTTCACTTCCACCTTACGTTGCTCAAAATGATTCTCGAATCCGCGCATGACGTCCACTTCAACCTCGCCAGCAGGCACGGTGATTTCAGACGCCCCCGAACTATCGAAATAGTGCGCTTCAAACGGACGCTCCGAGCGATCAAAGCTGTCGTCGGCGTGCATCCATGCGTTATCGGGAGCGTAAGCCAGTCCATCGGCGTCCGTAACGAAAACCCGCGCCGGCAATGCCGGCCCAGTATTTCCCAGTTCATCCACCACGCGCAGCGAAATCCGCCCCATCGGTTTCAAATATTTTCGTTCGCGCGCCACCACCTCCGTCTGCTCTCCGCCCGGAATCGTCTGTACCCACAGCGAAGTATTCCCGTTTCGATTGGAAATAAATGCAATCTTCGACCCATCCGGCGACCACCGCGGATTCACATTGTCAAAAGCGCCATACGAAATCGGAAACGCATCCCCGCCTGCCGCCGGCATCACCCAAAGTTGATGCCAAGCCTGCCCGAGATACGACGCATACACCATGCGCTTGCCGTCCGGCGAAAAATCCGGGCGAGCCTTCCAGTTCGTTTCTTCATAATGGATTTCTTTGTAGTTAGTATCGGCGTAATGAACATCGGCCGCTTCGGCACCCGGATCCGCCTTGACCGTCCAGAACCCACCCGTGCCGTGAATGTGCCCCCGGTTCGAGACAAAGAGAATCTCCGAGCCATCCCGCGTCCACACCGGACTAATCTCGTGATCCACCTGGCTATAGTAATAACGAGGCAGCGAACTGACATTCTCGGGAGTAAGTTGCCGCACGTCGCTGAGTAATCCGTCTTCGAACCGGCCTACAAAGATATGAAAGTGTCCCTTATAGGACGTCGAGACAAACGCCAACCGCTTCCCGTCCGGTGAAAATCGCGGCTCCACATTCACCGCGCCTCCAGACGTCACCTTCCGCGTCCGCCCATCCTGCATATCCAGCGACCACAACTCAACAGCGTCGTGATCGTAGCGTGCAAACACCACCCAGCGCTGATTCGAAGACCAATCCGGCTGATAGTCGTAACCTGATCCGTCAGAATCACGCCCGGCGGTAAGCTGCTCTGCCTTCGTGCTGCCCGGTTCCTGCCGCCACAACGAGCCCGCCATCGAGTAAACCAGGCTGCGGGAATCTGGAGACCAGGCGGCCGCGCTCGGTCCCGTGGTCAACTGCGGCAGATACATTTCCCTGAAGTAATAAGGATGCGGCAGATCAATCTGCTTCAGCACAGCCTCGCGCTGCGCAAGACAGCCAAGCGCGGAGATGAACAAAAAAAGGCCGGCAAGTTGAACCTTAAACAAGAGTCCTCCACTAAGTAACAACCCGAAGTCGCAACGCAGCGGCGCGCCAGTCTAGTCGGCCCCTCGAATCACTGGCAGCAGAATCTGCGACGGATGTTCAGTGTCGTGATACACCCGGATCCGAGCTTTCTTCATCTCCGCACTGTCGACCTCTGATTTACCGCTCTGCAAATTGCGCGAGAAATTCGGATAAAAGCTGCCCGAGATCTGCACCCGCACCCGGTGTCCCTTCAAGAACACGTTGCTGGTGATTAGATCAGTAAGGTCGAGTTCATAGACTTTCCCCGGTTCCAGCCACTGACGTCCACGAGCCAGATCGCGATAGCTGGCTCGCAAAACGTCCAGCCCTGGACTCATCAAGTTGAATGCCGTCCCATCCGGGGAGACATCCTCAAGGCGTACCCACAAGTCCAGGTCGCGACACTCGCACGACACAAACATGTGCGCGTGAATCGGCCCAGTCACCTCCATATCCTTCTCCATGAACGGGGAATCGAATGTTAAAACATCCGCACGCTCGGCCAGTTTGCGATAGTCGTGCGCACCGGAAGATTCATACTCATTCACCACCGGATTGGCTGGATCGGAAATGAACTCGCTGAAGCCTTCCCCGCCTCCAGCAGGTTTCGCAGCCAGTCTGCCGACTCGCTCTCCGCTAGCCGCAGGCGCGAGGAAGAACTGAGTTCTCCGACCCGGCGGCGGCCATACATCCGAGTCGCGCCATTGATTCGTACCCATCACGAAATAGCGCACGGGCTTTTCGTGCCCGACGCCATTCTCGATGCCTTTGAGATAGTGATCCATCCAGCTCAGCACTACATTGTCATAATCGATTGCAGCCGACGGTCCAAACTCTCGCTCGCCCGACTTTGTCTTGCCCGTGCTGCCCACGCCGTGCACCCACGGACCGAGCAACAAATATGTTCGCGCATCTTTCTCCCCCGCACGCGACTTGAGCAAGCCAGCATAGTTCGTGGTCGCACCTTCCGGTCCATAGTTGTCGTCGTACCACGCCGACAGATTCAGAACGGGGGCATGCGCACGGTCGTACTTGTTCCGCAGTTCACTCCAATCCCACCATGGATCTTCCTCCGGATGTCGCAGCCAATCGAAGTAATATGGCGCGACTTGCTGAAGCTGCGGCACGTCCATCAACGGCTCAGCGTTCAGCATCTTCGGTCCCTCAACCTTCCAGGCGGTGAGAGCCTCTTGAGACGTGCGCGGCCCGGGAAGATTTTTCTTCACCCGAGTGTCCCAGGCAATGTTGTCCCAGATCCATTCCATCCACGACATGTCCCACGTGCCGCCCGCGTAGAAAAAGTTCTGCGGCGTCGAGAACGTCATTGCCGGTACCATCGCCTTCAAGTGGGGAGGATTCTCCACCGCTGCCAGCCACTGCACAGCCCCCGGATAGGAAAGTCCAAACGTTCCCACCGCTTTGTTCGACCACAGCTGACCGGCGGCCCACTCGATGGTGTCATAGCCGTCGCGGCCTTCGTTTTCATAGGGCCGGAAGTCTCCGTCCGAATGGTAGCGCCCGCGCACGTCAACGATCACCACCGCGTAACCGCGTTCTACCGCATGTTGGAAGGTCGTGTATTCCTGTTGCGCCGCGTCCTTCCCATAGGGAGTCCGATAGACCAACACCGGGAACTTGCCCGCCGCCGCCGGACGCAAAACATCCGCCCGCAGCACAATCCCGTCACGCATCGGTACCGCCACGTTGTTTTCGACCGTGAAGTGCTGGAATCCAGTTTGCGAGTCTTGAGCAGCCAGCAACGGAGTGCTGCACAGGAGTAGAACCACGGTCAAGGATTTCATTCGCGGAGAGGGTATCACAGCGCGCGAAGCCTCAATAGTCAGGCTTTAACACGATCCACCCGCCGAGCCCAAAGCCAATTCAGCAAAGCCGCCCCAACCGTCGCCGCCAGGATCACCGACTTACTCAAATCCACCTGCGTCGCCAGCGCTATCGCGATCCCGATCCCCAGCACCGCCAGCACCGGTCCACCAGGCAGCCGGAAACCCGCCGCCCGCGGCTGTTTCCAGCGCAAAGCGATCAACGCCGCGCAAACGACTGCGTAATAGAGCAACCGTGCGACCACCGATAGCGTCACATTCCACGCAAAACTCCCAGCGATTGCCAATCCCCAAACCGCAGCTGCATAGAACAGAATCGAAAACCAGGGCGTGTGAAATCTGGGGCTCACTGCGCCAAACATCTGAGGCAGATCGCCGCCCTTGGCAAGCGCGAACGTGACGCGTGGCATTCCCAGCATCTTGGCGCCCAGATAACCGTACACGGAGACCAGGGCTCCGAGCGCGACCAATGCCGCTCCCCGATTGCCCATCGTGAGGCGCGCCACCTCTGCCAGCGGACGATCCGTCGTCGCCCCGGACCCCAGCACTCCCAGCACCACCCATTGGACCAGCGCATAAATCACAGTGCAGGCAATCAGCGCCACAAACAGCGCGAAAGCGGCGTCCCGCCCGGGATTTTTCGCCTCGCTCATGGGCGCCAGCGCAGATTCAAATCCGCCATAAGCGAAAATCAGCAGCACCATCGCCTTCATCCACACGCTGGCCGGCATCGGCGCCGCCGCACCCCACGGCGCTGGATGGATGATCGTCACCGCAGCTCCCGCCGATACCACCATCAACAGAGGCAGAATCTTCGCCACCGTGAACACGTTGCTCACCGCCGTTCCCTGCCGCGCGCCACGAGCGTTAATGAGCGCCAGCAGTCCTACCAGTAATGTCAGGATCACAAAACGCGGCCAGGGTTCTTTCGCCGCCGGCCAGAATTCCGCCAGATAAATGACAAACAAATTCGCATTCGCCGCCGGAGCCGCCGTCTGCGCCAGATACAGCATCCAGCCCACCAGAATCCCCAACAGACGTCCGAACGCCGCGCGCGCGTACAGGTAGGGGCCGCCTGCCTCGGAAAATTGCGAGGCCACCTCGGCAAAGCAGGCCATAATCACGCCCATCGCAGCCCCCGCAATCAACACGGCCAGCACACTGCGTTTCCCGAGAAGCCCAGCCACCGTGGCGGGCAACCCAAAAATGCCACTCCCGATAATCGAATTCACCGCCAGTGCGGCCAGGCTCCAACGGCCAATGGCCCGCACCAAGCCAGTTTGCGGCGATGTCATCGCGAAACCGTTTGTATCACACCCAACCCTTCCCATGGATTAAACTTCTTCACGGGCGTAACTACGGCTATGCCTATGGCGATCCAAAACGACCCCCAGGAGCGTACTAAGGCTGTGCCTGCGTCCATCTCCGATATCCGGCTCCTGCTGAGAGTCAAATCCTTACCTAAGTCGTCCGACTCCCGGCGCATCTTCATCACGGGAGGAACCGGTTACATCGGCGCCAGTCTCATTCCCATTCTTCTCGAACGTGGACATCGGGTTCGCGTTCTGGTCCGCCCCGGATCGAAAGCCAAGCTGCCCGCCGAATGCGAAGTCGTCTCCGGCAATGCGCTCGACGCCAACACTTACCGCCAACTCATTCGCCCCGCCGAAGCCTTCATCCACCTGGTCGGAGTTCCTCACCCTTCTCCAGCGAAAGCCGCCCAGTTCCAGGCCATCGACCTGGTTTCCGCCCGCGAGGCCATCTCCGCTTGCGCCGAGCTCGGCGTGCATCATTTCATCTATCTCAGCGTCGCCCACCCCGCTCCATTTTCCATGATGAAGGACTACATCGCCGTGCGCGCCCAGTGCGAACAGATGATTCAGGAACGGCATCTCAATTCCACCATCCTCCGCCCCTGGTACGTGCTGGGACCGGGACACCGCTGGCCCTACCTGCTGCTGCCCTTCTACAAGGTGTGCGAGTGGCTCCCATTCACGCGCGCCGGCGCCCTGCGCCTCGGCTTGGTTACTCTTGAGCAACTGATCCTCGCTCTGGTCGAGGCCGTGGAATCGCCCATCCAGGGCACCCGTATCGTCGGTGTACCCGAAATCCGCTCCGCCGGACTGCGACTCTCCCGTGAAGTAACCCGCAAGACCGCCTGAAAATCGCCCGTCGAAATCGCCCGCCCCGTGCCGTTTTCGACCTAAGGTAACTTCAATTACCGAAGCTCATGCACACGGGGAATCTTTCCGCCTCTGCTCCGGGATGCGATCTTAGCTAGAACGCATCGGTCGGGAAAGCTTGGTCGGACGGAAAGGACCATATGGATCGCGAAAATCGGGAAAGCATGGAAGAGATTCATCTCCGCATTTTGCGCATTACTGACGACCTGCGCGTGATCCAGCGCGAACTCAACTGCGCCGCCATGCAGGCCCCCAACGACCCCGAACTCATGGAAGCCCTCGCCGATCCGCCTGAAATGGAATCCATCCAGGTGCTCAAGTCCGCCCTCGATCAGATGCGCCACTTCCTTTGGTTCTACATGCAGGTCGTCACCAGCGATTCCGAAATGGGTGAGAAGTTCCGCCAGACACTTCGCCAGGATGCCCCCGTGCGAGCCCCCGAAATGGAACAGCAGTTTCAAAGCGCCACCGACGCCATCATGCTCCGCTATCTGGCCGATAGTAAGTTCCGCAAGCCCAACTAAGGGAGTGGAGCGACGGGCGTCTCGCCCGTCCAAGCTTGCTTAGGGACGGCCGCCTCGGCTGTCTAACGCCGAGCGCAGCTCGGCCCCGCCACGGCCGCCTGCTCCTTAAGTAAAATCCAGCCGTTCCCAAAATTCCTCCGAAGATGCGCACCGCCGAAGTTGCTGCCGCGCCAGCAATCGCCCGCCTGGTAAACTTCGCGAGAACTCCTCGGCCGCCCCAAAAAAAAGGCGCGCCGAAGCGCGCCCAAGTTTCAAGAGGAACAAAGAGGAACAAAGTTCCTCAGCAGCAAGTGCAGCAGGACAAACTCAATCCCCGCCCAATCTCAGCGTCCGAAGCCCGCCGACTGCATCGACTGCCGCGAGATGTCCGCCGTTGACGCGATACCCTGCATCCGCAGCTTGAATTCATCCGCGTTCGACGCGCTCTCAAGAGCAGTATCGTAATTAACCAGCCCCGCCTGGAACAAATCCCAGAGCGACTGGTCGAAGGTTTGCATGCCGTACTGCGACGTGCCAGCCGAAATTGCTTCGCGGATGGAGCGAGTCTTTTCCGGTACAAGAATACATTCCCGGATGTAAGAGGTCGTCACCATGACTTCGACCGCCGGCACCCGGCCCTCAGAGTCAGACCGGCGCACCAGGCGCTGGCTGACAATGGCGCGCAATACCGCCGCCAACTGCAGCCGAATCTGTTTCTGCTCCGGCGGCGGAAAAATGGCGATGATACGGTTGACGCTTTCCACCGCATCCAATGTGTGCAGCGTGGAGAAAACCATGTGCCCGGTTTCGGCCGCGTGCAGCGCCGTCCCAATCGTCT
>Ga0193751_1000468_pt1 | contig 31730 bp, 31 predicted proteins | sample L1c2metaG_FD_143050 | JGI IMG/M metagenome (GOLD analysis project Ga0193751, IMG submission 143050) | Soil microbial communities from a riparian zone of the East river system, Colorado, United States - L1c2 | ecosystem: Environmental > Terrestrial > Soil > Riparian zone | place: USA: East River...
GCCCGCGCCGAGTTGTTCACAGCCGAATCCCCGAGCTTTTTGCGGCTCCTTCCCCATTCGGCCATGAACAACTCGGGTAACCGGTATTAGGTGGAGCACAGCGCAGCGAGCAATACCTTTACGGCGCACAGCGAGCGGTACAATCAACATGCGGGCGCAGTGGTCGATTCATATTGAAGGACACAACTGTGTTCGGTCAGACCTCTAGCCATGTCTATGAAGTCCGGCCACGTGCCGACAAGCGCGGCTTTGATCTAATCAGTGAAGCGCTACCGTTTGGTCGACTTTGGTATTGCAAGCCCGATGACGCGGTTGGCTACGCAAAGTTTTATAGCCGTTCGCATAACATGATTGTTCGTGTTTGATGAATCAGGCGCGTTGATTGAAACGCACGAATCAGAGGGCGCGTTTCGCGAACCGTGACGAATTGCACTAGAGGCGGTTGGTCGCGCACTGATGCGGCTGCGTAGCAGCGGCATTATCGCAGAGAAAACGCCCGCGAAGTCTCCGGGCGCGCGGAGGCGCACGCACGGAGAAAGCCCGGAGTCTTCGCGTTGGCGGGACGGCGTTTTAGATTCGCGCGCCTGTGCCCTGTTTGCGCGGCATAATCGTGCGAAGCGTTCGGGCCGCGATTGTCGCCATTGCTTTCTCTTGTTGATCGGCCGGCAGGTTCTTGACCAGTTTGCGATAAGCTTCTTTGAGTTCGGGGTTCTGCTCGAGCTGTTTGAGGACGCTTGCACGGATGCGTTCTCGACGTTCGATCTTGTTGACGTGTTGCAAGACGAGCGTGCGCTCCAGTCGCTCCCGCGGCAAACCTTGGATGTAACCCCATTCCTTCGGGTTCGCCTGGATGTAGGCGTCGATCTTGGCGTTGATTTCTACATTGTCGCGGTACTTCGGCGAGTCGGCCACAGGTTCAGTGGCGGCTGCGCCGTTACCGTTGGTATTCTTATCTGATCGTTTCAGACTCATATATATATAGTGTGTAGCGGCGTTAGGTTGTACGAAGAGCGTCGATGATCTCGCCGCAGAAGAGATCAACGAGCTCGAAGGCGTCCTCGTGCTCAATCGCCAGGCTCATGAGAAACTCGGGACCGGGAGAAGCGCCGAGCCTCTGCTCGACTTTCTCGCTGGCTTCCGAGTACCACGAGACAGTGGCGGGTGGCACGGTGACGATGACAGGTTGGCAGGCGGTGGCTTTCATAAAGGGCAGTGGTGCATCACCATTTGTCTTCGGGGGACGGTTGAGGCGATGCAGCCGGTTTGGGCTGGCTTAACTGCGTGTCGATGGCGTCCAGGTGCTCCCGCAAATCGGCTACGTCTTTCTTAAGAGAAAGATTTTGCTTAGCGATTTCCTCAGTCTGGCCGACAGCCTGGCTGAGTTCGGTAAGTTTTTGGTTGAGCGTGGCAGTCTGCTCGGTGAATGTACGCGTAGCGGTGCGTTGCTTGTTTACTTCGGCAACAATGGCGTCGTTGGTGGAAGCTGTTGGCGCGCTAACTGTGTTTTTCGGTGGGATGGTCGCTGCGGTTTGCGGCCGAAGATCCCATTGCGCTGTGCTTTCGACACGATAGGTCGGATGCGCCTCGTGCATGACCAGCGGTTCGCGTGGATCGACGTATCGGCCGAATCGGTATTCCTTTAATTGCTCGTCCGTGCGCAACGTGTCCGAGCTTACGGGTTCGCCAACCGGGGTGGGCGCCGCAGCACTATTTGTTTTTGGCGAATGCGAAGCACACGCGGTCAGGAAAATAATCGGAATGAGGAGCAAACGTTTCATGGAGTGAAGTTCGGTTGAGCTGTTGATGTGATGGAATCCGTGGGCAGCGAGTTGGTGCCGAGGAAACTTGGAGACGGCAATGACCCTTGCGAGGTCGGAGACGGCGAAGGCGACTCGGGAGGTGGAAGCGAAGAGGTCAGCGTGCCGCCGATCTTAGCGTCCTGTTCGTCCACTGTCTGAGTGATGTAGAGATAAAACTGTTTTCCTGCGGGCACGCGCACGTAGAAGCCATCGCGCTCGATGGACAGAAGAATCTGCTGTGCGTATCGGTCCATTACGTTTTGCGCTCCTTGCAGCGATGCGTTTTGCAGAGTCGGCAGAGCAAACGCTCCAAATGGCGAGGCCTGTCTCTGAGTGAAAGCTTCGGCGGCGCCACTGAGCAGCGAGGCGATGAAGAGTTTCACTTCGGCCAGATTGTCGGTCTTGAGAAGCCGGCCGCGGAGTCCGGCGCTTCCATCGGTGATCCCCCAGGTTCCCGTGTCGGGGTCGCGCTCGTGATCGAGCGCCAGACCTGAGACATTCAATTCCTGTCCGTTTTGCCAAACGAGCGTCCATCGGCCGTGACTCGCGATACGTTCACGTGCGCGATCGACTTGCGCGGTACCGTGCACTTCCGTGCCTGCGGGAATGATCAATTCGCCGTGATGAAAAATGTCTTCCGTCACGAGACCAATGATCGGCGTCTGAATCGAAGATGAATCGACAGTGATAACGAGCTCGCATGGGATAAGGCGACCGAATGGTGCGAAGTCGGCGCTGAAGACTTTTCCTTCTTTGACAGGCGGCAGTGGCGTTTCCGCAACAACGGAAAGCGATGGAAGCGGCGGTGGCGTTGCCTCCGGTTTCGAAATCGCCGCTTCGATTTTTCGTGGCGGCGCCGGAGTCGCAAAAGGAATCATGTCGCGCCGCACGGTTTCGGGTAGTTGCGGCGCGTTCGCACCAGCTTTGGCGGCAGTTAATTGCCGCTTTGAATCAAACGGCCGTCGGCTGTTCACCATGAGCAGAATAAAAAGGAGGCCGAGCAGGAAGAGTGTCAGTGCGCCGGTAGGCGAACGAAAGAAATTGATAAGGCGACGCGGGTTCATTGCGGTATCGGAGTCGGTTCAATTGGGGCCGATTCAGGCGTAGTTGATTCAGCCGGTGTTGCCTCGGGCGTGGCGGATGTGGTGGGCGGTGTTGGCGAAGTTGGCGTCTCGACGGTTGGGTCGCGCATGAGTGCGAACGTGAAATCGTTTTTCAATGAGATGTTGGTGGGACCTTCAAGCTCGCCACTAATCGCGATGTAACCGGAAGCCGTTTGATGAGCGGCGATGCTACTCGTTAGGTCACTAACTGACGGATTGATGGTTCGATCACCGATATGCACCTCCAGTTTTTCAGGCGTGTGTTGGATCGACTTGTCAGTTCGATTTGTGATGGTGAGTTGAAAGACAAGAGTGTCGTCATCGGGAAAACGAAACGCTTCGATCAACCGCACCTCGTAGTCACCGCAGTCGCTGACCTGCGGTTTGTCCCGTAAATCGCGATGCTCGACGCCAGCGACAGCGTCCGGTTGTTGCGTTTTGAGCAGGGAGAACGCTTTTGCTTTATCGAGCAAGCCGATCAATCGCGGAGGCGTCAGCGGTCGCGGAGTGTGTTTGCTCTTGCCGGGTTGAGATTGAAGAACCACGGAATACCAGGGCTCTGTGCTTTCGCGTAATTCGAAGACGTACGTGCGATTGTTCCATCGCACGTTGAGATTGGTTGTGGCGTCTTTCGCTAACGCGCGCACGGAGAGATAGGCAGTTCCTTTTGTGTGCGCGATTTGGAAAACGCCGGGCGTGTTTCCGTCCGCTGTAGTGAGTGCTGCATCGACTGCTGCAATGGCGGACGGGAAACTGATGGTCGTTACACGCGCGCCCGAAACTGGCACTTCGTAGACGGTGTGATCGTCCAGTAGGAAATCTTGGACCCGTTTCTCCACCGCCTGCGCGGTCGTTAGACTGAGCGGCAAAGCGAGAAGGATGATCTTAATGAATCGGTTCATACTTGAAATCCTGGATGGCAGTCGGGAAACGGCCGTTCTCGACCATGTTGGGATTACGCAGCATTTTCAGTTTGAGCGTGAACGGCACAGCTTCGGTGAATACGCGCTCTTGAAAGACGCCGCTGCGAATCAGTTGTCCGCTAACCTGGGTGAGGACCGCGTCGCTCCGCGTTTCGAGAAAGTCGATCTTCGCGATCTCAGCCTTTTGATGCAGCTGCTTTGCTTTGAACTCCGGTTCTTCTGCCGTGAATTCCGAACGCGCTTTTTCGTAGGCTTGTTTGAGAAACATCTGCCTAAGCAGATCCGGATGGTCGAAATCTTTCGGATTGCGCTCTAAGAACGCGACGGCTGCGAGCGTGCATTGCTGCGCGTGAAGTTCTCGGGCTTCCTGAAAGTGAAGGAGCGGTGACACAAAGAATGTGCCCGCAGGATCGACAATGACGACGCGCTCCCGCTCCTTCAGTGTTCTCGCGAGATGGATACGCTCGATCGCTGCGCCGAGGAGAACGGCGACTGCCGCGAGAAACCAAAATTTCGCGAGACGATCTTTATCGACGAACACGCGAATCGGGTCCGCGCGTCGAGCTCGCTCGGGTGCTGGCTGTTGTCCGGGCGTTGTCGTGCGGAGTTCGGAAGAGATTGTTTGCATGACCTATTTTCGGGAGCGCTGAAGGAGTTCACGCACCGCTTCATCGCCTGTTGGATCGCTCTTCTTGGGGCGGCGCGGCCGGCGCGACATGCCGCCGCCTAACGAGCTGACAAGATTTCCTAACGGCGAATACGTGCTGCCGGTCATCGAAGCTTCCGCAGCGCCGAGCATTGCCGCTGCACCGCCGCCTGCGATACCGGCGCCGGCAAGCGCGACGCCGCCGCCCGACGCAATGGTCGTAACAGCGGCAACTCCCGCGGCAGCACCCGCTGATCCCGCGATTACTGTTGTCGTGGTGAGCGCTTGTCCAACTTGCGCGCCAGTCGCGATTGCTTTCTGCATAATGATCGGTGCGGCGATCGTGCTGGAGATGAGCCAGAGGGCGAGGGCCGCGAGGCCTAATAAATTTTGCAGCCCATAACCGGCACTACCGCTGACGCCGCCCAGGCTGAGAAAACTTTGATCGCTCATGAAACCGATCAGGCCGGAAGTGAGTAACGAAGCCGCGCCCCAGCCCAGCGGCCAGCAGAGCACGCCGGCGTACCCGAGCAGAAATCCAACGCCGATGGAGTGGAGTGTCCGCACGGCGAGGAAGCCGATGAAGATCGGCGCGAGCGCATACCCGACGTAAAGAATGAACTTCTGTACGAGATAAGCGTAAAAGACGATGACGCTCGCTATGAATCCGAGCACCCACAGCACGATGGAAATGCCGGCCTCAAACAGCGCTTGCCCGTCCAGGACATCCCACCATGATTTCGAGCCGGATGTGGAGCTGGTACCTTTGTTGAGTGCGAGTGTCTTTTGATACTGCTGGTAAACTCCTGCCGGATCGGCATGCAGGGTGTCTCTCACCGTCGAATCCACCGTGGTCGCGATCTCGTTGCTCCAACTCGGCAGGTAGGCGAGCACGGCCGCGAATACGAGCGTGCGTCCAATCGTGCGAAGATAAGCGCTCGGACTGCGCTGGCCCGTGACGGTTGACGAAACAATTCCAATCGCGAGCAATACGAATGCGATTGGCGTGAGCACGTGGTTCATCTCCGTGCACTGATTGAGAAAATTTGGGAACAGTGTGTCGAAATTGTTCATCGTTGGCGTAGCGAGTTCGTTAGGCCGGAATCTTAGCGACTGGTTGGAAATGAGGGCGGTGTCGTTTCCAGACGGAAAACGTCGTCATAGTGCTGCAAGCTTTCTTCCATTTGCGCTTGCCGTTCTTCGCGGCGCGCTTGTTCCTGGCGTTCGCGATCGGCTCGGTTCTCCGCGTCCTGGGTGATCACTTCTGCCGCCGCGTGATCGATCTCGCGATCTACTGTTCCCAGTTCGGCGTTATAGCCGGTGAGTACACCGTGGAGCTTCTGTGTTTCCGCGTCCGTTGTTGACGCTTGGAGCTTTTGTGTGGTTGCGGCAATTTGGTCGCGCAAAGTCTTACGCCGCGCTAGCACGTCGGTCGTAACGCTTTGAAAATTCCGTGAATCATCCTGGATCGCACCGTACTTGCGGTACAAGTCTTCCAGACGTGGAACCTGGGTCCCGTGTGGCGTTGTGAACGTTTGCCCTAAACTTTGATACAAGCCGTTGCCGCTATATTGCAGAGCTTGGATACCGTTGGCGGACCGCTGTAGTTGAGTGAGCGTTTGGCCGACGCCAGTTTGGTGCAGGCTGCCGATTAGTTGATTCGCGCCAACGATATTCAGAAGCTTCGAAGGATCGCCGAATGCTTTCACGTAGGCGGTGACCTGCTGAAGCTCCTGCGTCATCGTTGTGATTTGCTTGATCTGGTTGTTGACCATCTCGACGTACTTCGCGAGATCGACGACGTGATTCGCCTGATTGTGCGCGATAGCGGTCGGATCGATGACGACGACCTGCGCATTCGCCAGAGAAGCAGCGACTAATAGTGTGGTGATTGAGGTAATGAATTTCATAGGTGTGAGTGTGTTATTCCTGAATGCGGATCGTGGCGGTGGTGGGCGCGAGGATGACGCCGTTTTGCTCGCGTTCTGGCAACGGCACTTCGAGTAAGCGGACACTGGCCGCATCGCTGGATTGCGGTCCGGTGCGTTGTTTGTCGATGAGTGACTGAAACCGCTGCTTTGCAGAATCGCTTCGCCCTTTTTCATAACCCTCTGTATAGGACTTCTTGGCGTGGGCGTTGCTCGCGCCTTGGAGCGTTTCGCTGACAAGCACGCCAGCTCCTGCGCCGGCCGCGGTGACTAGCGGGTTGCCTTTGCTAATCGCGTGACCGATAAGCGCGCCCCCTACGGCGCCGGTAGTGTCACCGATCACACGAGTCGGGCTAACGTCCGCGCAACTCGTGAGCATTGCGGCAGCGAAAAGAGAAAGAGGAATTGTCGCGTTTTTCATTACGCGACCAGTGATAGTCGATTAATTGACCGGGGCTGCTCCAGCGCGAGAGCGATGTACAGCAGCGGGCAAAAGGGTTCTATCCTCGTTAGCGCGGACACGAACGCCGGCTCGGCGAGCGTCACATCTTCCACCGAGGCTGAGGAGAGACTAAGCGATTACCGCCGTGCGTGGATCAGCTAGAAGCGCGAACGCTCGTGTCGCGCGGATTGCCTAACGATTCCCTTGCGAGTCGAATTGCGTCGTGAAGCTGGCGCTGCAAGACCTTTTGCGACGGAAGTTCGGTCAGATATTCGGCCACTCGAATTCCGGTCTTCTCGAGTTCGAGCAACTCAACGTGTTCCGTCGATTTTTCCGCGCAGAGGATAAGTCCGAGCGGTGATTCTTCGTGCGGCTGTTGCTCATGTTTGGCAAGCCAGCGCAAATAGAGCTCCATTTGGCCTTTATCGGCGGCTTGGAACTTGCCGAGCTTGAGATCGATCGCGACCAGGCGACGCAGGCCGCGATGATAGAAAAGAAGATCGATATAGTAATCCTGATTATCGATCGTGATGCGCTTCTGCCTGGCAACGAAAGCGAAGTGCGTTCCGAGTTCCACGAGAAAACGCTCAAGCTCTCGCAAGATTGCGGTTTCAATGTCTTTCTCGCTGTACGTGTCCTTCAATCCGAGGAAGTCGAGCAGGTATGGATCGCGAAAGATCAAGTCGGGAGTGATGCGATCCTCCTCCCGGAGTTGTTTCAATTCCTGCTTCGCAAGTTGGGCTGGCTTGCGCGAGATCGCCGTGCGCTCATAAAGCATGCCTTGAATTTTGTCGGCTAGCTTGCGAGTGCTCCACCGTTCTACGCGGCACATTTCTGCGTAGAATTCACGTTGGAGCGACTCTTTCAGATAGATGATCTGGCGGAGATGAGTCCAACTCAATTGTCCACTCAGCGCGTGCACAATTTCCTTGTCTGGAAAAACCTCGGCGAAACGCACCATGTGGAAGAGGTTCGTCCTGCCAAATCCGTTTCCAAACTCAATTGCCAATTGTCCACTCAGTGCGTGGACTATCTCTTTGCCGTAATCGGCGCGCTTTTCCTTGAGGATGTCCGTCCGAATTCGTTGCCCGACCTGCCAATAGAGCAGGACCAACGCTGAATTCACGGCTTGGGCGAGGCGCTGTCGGGAGTCACCGATCAGCGCGCGCAAATCGTTAAGCAATTGCGCCGGGGCAATCGTCGCGAGTGCTTTGGACGGAGCTTTTTTGGCCCGTGCTATTGCCTTTATTGGCTTCGTCATGCTGCCAAATCTACTGGAACGGACGTTTTGACGCGAGTTCTTGGTCTGAACGGATTGACTCGACGGGCCAGTTCATTTTTCGGATGCCAATTCGGCCGACTTCGCGCTCGAGCCTATTGCTCAGATATCGCGCTTTCGATTGCGGATACCACGTCCTCAGCTCCACGCAGTTGTCGCGCTCGCTCATCGAACTGCACGCCACTGCTGCCACTGACGTACAGCATTTCAGATGAAGCGACATTGTGCGCTGTGCCGCAGATGGGATTTTGCGCGTCCGAATGCAAGTAGGTGAATGCTGCAAATTTTTCGCCCGATTGTTGGTCGGGTAGCGGATACGAGAGGATCGCATGTTTCGTCAATTCGGTGAGGCCGATGTCGTGCCCCATATCCTCGAGGTCGGCGCGATCATTTTGCCGCATGAGGAAAAATTGGCGTGAGTTTCCGAATACTGCGGAGCGGATACGGCTTTCTTTGAAGCGGCCGTACTGCTGAACAATGGAAATATTCCAGCAATTGAATTTGCGCATCTGCGCGTAACTCTCTTTTACGATTTGTTCGCCGCCTGGAATATCCAAAAGCCGCGCGACTTCCTCGTACACGTTCCGCTTTCGCAGGCGACGCGGCATCGTGATGATGTGTTGCCGCGTGTAATTAGTGATAAGGAATCCGGCGACTGCACGCAGGAGCTTCGCCGCTTCGGGAATATAACCGAGTTCGAAATGCGCGATCTTACCCGTAAGAGAAATATTGCTGGCGCCATCGAGCAGACAACCGTAGTTGCCATCGGCGCACCACGGCATCAAACGTGTCGCCAGATCGCCCGCCGTAGAATCGGAGCCGTCGAGCTGGATCAACTCCTGCAACATGCGATGTGTCGGGTACTCCGATGACGTGAAGTACGCGAACGTGAGATTGCGAACTTCACGCCGCGTATTCGGCTCTTTCAAGAAGCGCAGTGCTTCTTCCTCCGTGACTCCTGCGAGTTGCTGGTTCGCGAGGTCCGCGTTTGTGCGCTGGAGATCGCGAAAATCGACAAAGACATCAAGTGTCGTGGCGCCGGGGCGCGTTCGTTTGAGTTTGGCGAGGATGCAAGCTTGCCGGGCAATTTCCAAGAGTCGATGGGCGTTGCGACGACTCCATTCTTCAAAGACATCTTCGTAAAGCAGCATGATGTATTTGGCGATCTGGGCTTCTCGGGAAAATTGTTTGTCCTCATCGCTACTAACGCCTGCGATCTTTGCAACGAGCGCCATTGCGGATGCGAGTTGTTCGGCGGTGAGCGGCAGACCATGTGTGTCGAGATAGTTGATCGTTAGATCGCCATCAGGCTGAACGATGATCGGTCGCGCGGTCGGTTCCACGGTCCGCGTGTAGATTTCGTAGGAGAGTCCTTCCTCAATTATGACGGTGTAATCGTAGAACGCTTCTGTCTGCGAAAGCAGATCGCAGACGGTGACGCTTTTTCCCGCGCCGCTCATGCCTAACAAGACCGCATGTTGCGGCGTTTCACTTCCGCCGGAGCCAGCGAACGTGGTCACGCCGACGAGGTTTCGTTGAGTCCCTTCATACAGCGCCTCGGCCTGGTCAAGGTGGCCAGTGAATGTCGCACTAAACGGCAGCACATCGGCTAAGTAACGGGTCTCCGCGTAGATTTTGCGATGCGGATAGCGCCCCCACGGATAACCGGGCCAACTTTGATACAACAGTTTCCTGGCTGTCGTGGGCAATGCGCACTCAAGATACTGCGCGCCATTCATTCCGTTGATCGCGTTCTTGATGGCCGCCATTTTCACGGCGAGTCCCTCGCGCGTTTGGTCCCATGCGCGGATGATGTATTCGATGTTGAATGGCCGCGCGTGTCCGTGCATCAACGCGGCGATTTTCTTTTGCTTTTTCTCCATCGCGGTGAGCAGAGAAAGGCGCTTCTCGCTTGCGAAGTCGCCAGCCAGACGGTCATGCGCTTTCTCCTCGCGGTTGATTTCGGCGCGAGCCGACAACGATTCAATGTTGACCGTGATGTTGTAGTCGAGCAGCGGTAGCCCGGTGAGGCGGTGAACTAAACCGGGATGGGTGATCTTCGGCCAGCGATTAAGAACGAGTACGGAATGGTAAAAGCCATCCATCCAAAATCCGGAACCATCATGCAGTCCCTGCGCTTCGCTGTGCCAACAGTTCTCTTGAATGGAGAGCTGCGGATCGAATGTCGCGAGTGTGTCGTAATCAAACCGCGCGCCGAGCGATGGATTTAGGAAAGTCGTGCAATTACGGAAATGATCGGCGTCATTCATCGGCGTGATGCGCGCGCCGTGGAAAATGTTCGCAAGCATCTGCCGAACCAGCTCGAACTCTGTTCTCATTTCCTGAACGAGCGCGTCGTAGTGCGCGTGTTGGCGCGCGGCGGTTGCCATCAACGCTGGTGAAGTGTCGATCTGCCGCGAAAAATAAAGGACGAGTCGCTGACGGCGTAGTCTGCGATCCACCATCGCCTGCCAATAACGAGCAAAGCGTTCGTTACGACAGCGTCGAGTCCAAACATTGGTCGCCTGTTCGGTTCGCTCTCGGTAGCGCAGTAATTCTGAGCGATAGTCGGAGTCGCAGAACCACTGTACTTGCAAGCGCAGCTTGTCATGCAAACACGAAAGCAGTAACGCGAGCTGATCCTGAAACGCATTCAAATGTTCCGGCGCCGCAGCGCTGAGGTCGGCCGGCTCGATCACGAAGCCTTTTGAAACAAAACAACCTTTGCGCAGCCCGTGAAACACGACGAGATCGCGGACGAAATAACCGTTGGGAGAAGATTCAAACATAATTGGAAGAAGAAGAGCGTGACGTTGTCTCACGCGGAGCTTCGGGACCGAAGCCGGGGCCTTTGAGCCACAGCTCAAAAAGATCGATGTCGTGGCCGGGCGGTTTGCCCTGTCGCAGCGCAAGCGCGTAGAGCAGCGCCAGGCCTAATGGAATCAGCGCGGGAACGGCCGCACTGAGCAGAGTCCATTTCCAGATGCTGAAAAGTAAGAGGAGCGTGATCACTGCTGCGAATGCTCCTCCGGCGACGAACCAAAATAGGTTGCCTTCCAGGCCCCACGTTTTTCCAGCGGAGTCGTCTGCGCTGTTCGTTTCAGTAAAGCGCAGTTCGTGTTTGGCGTTGGCGCTGCTGCTCATTGAAACGGGCCGACATCAACGGTCGAGCTGTCGAGACCGAATGCGGTGAAGAGGGCCTTAACGATTACCGGCGCTGCGGCAATGATCAGCCCGCCGATAATTGAAAGCTTCCCGGCATCGGTGTCACCGCGCCGGATCGCGAAACCGCCGCCAATTACGCAGACAGTGCCGAAGATGAACCCGATGAGCATAACAATTCCCATCGCTTTGCTCGCGCCTTGGGCGAGGCCGCCAGCTGACTGAGCCAGAATGGGAATGAAGTGGTTTACAAAGAGAGCGCTTTTCATGTGCACGATGTTGTACCGCGCGAAGAGACGCATGGTGCTCCAGAGTCAGAGCGAGTTGCTGATGCGTGAGGTGGCAGGCTGCGTTGATGAAGGCACTCTCGATTTCATCCGAGCGACTCGAACATCTCCGACACCTCGAAGCGTATTTGCACGAGCAGATCCGCGGACAGGATCACGTCATTCCGCGCGTCGTTTCCGCGCTTCATCGTGGTGAACTTGGCCTAACGACGCCCAAGCGTCCGCGTGGCAGTTTTCTGTTCTTAGGTCCTACTGGCGTCGGGAAGACTGAACTGACGATCGCGTTTACGCATTATCTGTTTGGCGATGACAAACTATTTCGCTTCGACATGTCGGAGTACCAGACGCAGGAGAGTCTCGGCGTCTTGCTCGGCGCTCGGATCGGCGAAGTTGGTCTACTCGGAATGGCGCGCGCGAAATCCGCAACCGGCACACTGCTGTTCGACGAAATCGAGAAAGCACATCCGCGCGTGCTCGATCTATTCTTGCAAATTCTGGATGCCGCGCGCGTGACGATGGCGAGCGGCGAAACGCTGGATCTCTGCGGCTTCTACATTGTGTTCACGTCAAACATTGCCGCGTCGGAAATTCTCGGTCTTCAGCATTCGTCGTTTACGACAATGGAACGCCATATCCTGGCGAAAGCGCAGCAATCTTTGCGGCCGGAACTTTACGCGCGCATCGCCGAAAAGTTGGTCTTCAATCGTTTGAGTTATGAAGTGCAAATGGAAATCGCGCGCCTTCACATCGGGCGGGAGCTTTCCTTCCTTCGGGATAAAGGCTTCCACCTGACGGTTGACCATTCAGTTGTCTCGTTTGTGATGCGACATGGTTTTCATCCACGATTAGGCGCGCGTCCCTTGCGCGACACAATTGAGAAGCATCTGCGCGGCGCAGTCGCCGATGCCACGCTTGCGGAAGTGAGTTCGCGTACATTGGAATTCGTTGTATCTGCAAACGAACTCATGTTGCGGCCGTGTTAGCCGCTCTCGCGCTCAGCTATCTACATGATGATCTGCGCACCCGCAGCGGCGCGTCCGGCTTCCCGCGTGGGAGTACGGGCGCGGAACAGCCGAGAGCGCAAGTGAGGACGGCGCAGATGATCACAGCTCCGAAGGCAAACTCGGAGTCTGTGCAGGGAACGGCGGAAGCACAGTCTCCCCGCGGCGTAGCCGTATTAGTATTCGATGCTGCGGTTTCGGTCTTCAATCATCGCCGCCAGCCGGCGAATCTCGCCCTCTGTCGTTGCTGTTCCGCTCAGCTTCGGAATGTTGGCGACAACTTCGCTGCCGCTGAGAACGGTGACGACTGGTTTCGAGCGCCGGTCAACGAACCAGCCGGGTAGGACAAGTATCGATCCAACCTTCACCGGTTCGTTAGACATTTTCGACAGCCATTCGGCTAACCATTCAGCATCCTGCTGTGCCTGAGCGAGGTCTCGTTGATCAAGGCCCCATGGATACTGGAGCGCACTATCGAGGACAGTGACGTTTGCACCGTTTTCGCCTTTCACCTTTCGACGCGTCTTCGTTTCAACGGCGAACACTCCGTTCGGTCCGATGACGATATGATCAATGTTTCGGATCGACCGGGGTTTATCTGTAATCAGGAAATCATGAAAGACCCGGTAACCGGCGAGCATAAGTTGATTCAACGCTTCGCCAACATGGCGCTCGCCCTCGAAGCCTAACCGAATTCGTCGGCGCAGATTGATTAGTTTCCACAGGCGGTACGCCGACCATACCGATACGATAACCGCAATCGTTATAATGGTGATCCAGACGCCGGTAGTGGCACGCACGCCTTGTAGTGTGACCAGCCCCGCCATGAGCAAGGGCGAATATGCCGACAGGAAAAGCTGAATGAAACTGTCGTTCAGTTTCTCGTCCAACTCGATCAGCCGCAGGCGGAGCGATTCGCCAGGCGGCCGGAGAATTTTTTGCGTAAACGGAAGTCGTTTCTTCCGATCCTTCCAGTGCATCAGTCCGAGAACTCCACCGCCGAGTGCGACCAGAAATGCGGTCTCGAGAAATATGGCCCAGATGAACATTGCTGATGAATTAGCATGTCGTAAGCCGATGCCCGGCGCGAGTCGCATCAATCAGCGATGAGCCTCTCGTGATGATCTGCGCACCCGCAGCGGCGCTGCCGGTTTCCGAGAGGGAGCATGGGCCGGAGACCGAGAGCACCGCGAGGACGGCGCAGATGATCACTACTCGTCAACGACGCAAACTCGGAGTCTGTGCGGGACAGCAGGGCGGGCACAGTCTCCCCGCGGCGCAGCCGCATCACATAGTTTTAATTATGCAGCGATTTTCCGCCTCGTGAGCACCGCTGTGTCTTGCCCTTCGAAAATGAATTCCTTCGCTACAGGAGTGGTGGTCGTGCTCAAGAGCCGCATATTTGCGAGGATTTGCTCCACATTCGAAACAGTTATCTCTTGTCCGAAGAAATCGAACGTTGCGGAGCCTGTTAGTTTCATCGTGCCCGAGACAGGGGATGAATGATCATCAGGAAACGAAAGGTGCGGAGATGCGAGGATCTTGAAGCGCGTGCCCGCAATCGACTCTTCGCGGATACTCCCATTCGCAAGAGCATCGAGTGCGTCCACAGTATTCTGCACTTGATAACTGATGTTTTTCCATTTCGGCAGCAAAACATCAGCGCCGTAATCCAGCGCAACGCGTCGAACCTTAGCCAACCAGTTTATGGCGGTATTCAAGCGCTCAACCGACTTACTGACTGGTGTGTCCTTGTTCGAAACGGCAGTCACGCTTCCCACGTTCGTTCCGAAAACGAAATACTTAACTATTAATTCTTGCCGATTCGCGAGTGCCGAAACGAGCGATTGCACCGCATCAAAACCAGCAAGTCGTAGAATTGACTGTCCTTCCCACTTCACCAACGAGATTGGCGTCTCAAACGTCGTTTTCGACGCAGCGCCATCGAGCCAATCGTCAATTCGCAACTCGATCTTCAGCGGACTCCTTTGCAATTCTCCTTCAAAGCGAATCGATTTCCTTCCGGTCCGCCATTTTCCGTCAATGTGAACAACATGCTGTGTCGACGGGACGATGATTTGAACGTACCCATCTGGTCGATCAGGTTTGAATTGAATATATCCGTTCTTGCCGGTCATGAGCTTTTGAAAAAGCGGGGAGTCTGGCGGGGTAACTTCGACGGGGCCTTCGAAGTCGTCACCATGATCGAGCATCGCTTGAAATGATTGGAACCCCTCGAGATTCAATCCATGAAAAGTGTAGTGCAGCGGTTTCTTTGGATCGAAATGAAGGACCTCGCATCCATCAAAGGAAAGTCTGACTCCGATATCGGGATCGAGCTTTTGCAGTTCTGCTTCCTTTGCCGAGATCGCCGCGGTCGGCGTGCCGGGATATAGCTCCCGCATGTAATGCTCCGCATCTTTAAAGGCCTTGCAAAACCGATCCGAATCCTTGAACGAATCGGCGGGCTCGAAAGTTACGGTGAAGGTCTTTTGCTTATCGATGGCAGTTCTGTTCACGCATTCACGCAAATATTTTTGGGTGAATAGCCAATAAGCGCTTTTGCTGAGTAGATCGACCAGAACAACAAAGACGGGCAAACGCGCCTTATCCCGATAGTACACAAGATGTTTGCAGTCCAGCCGCCTCGATAGCCGATGTTTTGCGTGCTTCGTGCCTTTGACCTGAATCCCAAATTCAAACCCGCTAGGGTGTCCGTCGTCGACCACCTCAACGTGGAAATCGACGAAAAAGTCAGGCGTTTGTTCTCTCCAAGGCCATCTTGATGGTAAGAGTTGTTGGAGGAAACGCTCCGCTTCTTTCTGCGTCTCGAAACTTTCTCCTATTGTCGGTTTGTTCGGGTTCACGTTTTCATTCTCCTGGTGATTGTGTTGCATGGTTCAATCATTACAGCATTTCTCCGGCATGCTTCTCACGGGATGCCGGGCGGCGCTTACTCTTTGTCTCGCCTTCCTGAGAAACGCGTTCTCGGTTGAGGGCAAGTAGTCTTTCCAGAATAGCTTCATCGCTTAGATCGGCTGGAAATTCGTAGGCGGCGGCAACGGCCGCGTCGAGATTCGCATGAGCGTTAGCAAGCCATGTTGGGTGCTCATTATAGAGATTCGTGAGCGTCCGTTTGGCGAGCTGTTTTGCGCATTCATCATCGCGCGGCTCGATTCGCGGATACCTAACTATGCCAATGCCCCGCTCATCCGGTTCATGAACGAAGGGTGACCACGGGCCATTAACTGAGCCGGGAAATTCGAGCACCCGGGTGGTCGTCCATTCCGCGGGGTTCAGCCAGTTCTCGCGCAGCGTGTTCAATTCTCTCGCCGCGGCCCTGATGGCGTCTGCTTGGTCAGAGGTTGGACTTGGAAACGGAAACGTCTCGACGGAGGTGTCAACATTGTAATTTTGTCCACTCTTTTTCTCCCGAAGCTGTGTTCCAACTACGGCTCGAGACCAAGTCTCATGAATGCGCGAATGAAAGACACCGAAATCAAAGTCATCCTCTCGAGCAATCACAACTAATTTATGATCCGGAAGTACTGGATGCTGAACCCATGAAAAAATACGGTGCGTCGAGGTTGTCGGAGTACAGATGAATCTCGGGATGTTCTGAATAGCAGCGCGCATTTCTGGGCGCATTCGTTGCGGCCGCCACCAGTTGGCCCTGAGCCATCGATCATTATTTTTTTCTCGGATTGGCTTTACCCTCTCTACCACCACGCTGAACGGCCCCTCGTAACGGCTGGCATCCGGCAACTCCAGATCGCGTGTATCGATGATCCAATCTCCTCTTCGCTTGTTAGTGAGTCCGTCTGTGTTGATCCGCGGCCGGACTAGGTCGCTATTCGGAAGGGAGTTAGGATTCCCTCCTGAATGTAGCAGCTGCAAGGCTTCGGCTTCATCCAAATCGAACGGACCGCCTTTGCACGAGCCAATAAAAGCGATTCCGGTACTCGAAACAAGCGTCAGCGCCTTTGTGACATCAACAGACGCAGTGAGATCGGAGTTGATGTTCTCCACTGCTCGGCCGTCCAAGGTGCGATTTAATTGGTGCCCAGAATCGAATCCCACCATTGAGATGTGGACCATCGCGCCGTCGAGAACCCACTCTCGATCACTAATCGCAAAATAAATGTCTCCGCTTGCCTTAATTGCATCTAGCACTTTTCGGCTAGCGCCGCCGCGGATATTCTGCGTCGCTAGCAATCCCGCCCGGGAACAGGGCTGCGATGAAATTAGCTCCCGTGCCTTTTCGAACCAATAACAGCACAAATCGGCACTGCCCGGAACTCTTCCCTTGTAGATACGCCGCAACTCGTTGACGTAAGCCGGTCCGAGTCCTCGTTTCATCTTTTTGTCGCCAAGAAACGGTGGGTTTCCTACGATCACATCTGCATCCGGCCATTTGCGTTCGCTGTAAAACTTCAGCGCGTCGTCTGAACCATGTTCAACCGCTTGCGCTTCTTTCAACGTTTTCGCCTTGCTGCGATAGTGCGGAACAAGCAGCGCATCTTCATTCAGGAATTCATCGAGTTCCTGCAAAACCGGCTCCTTTTCGTTGGGCCATCCATTGTCGCGCCTCCATTTCAGGTAACCGATCTGCACAGCAACCTGCGCCAATTCGAATGCGTAGGCGTTTAGCTCGATTGCTTTTAGTTGCTGGACACTGACGCGCGGTTCGAACTTGAAGCCAAGTTGAGTGGCAAATGTGATGAGTTCTTTTTCCAGGTCGAGAAGAAGCTGAAGAGAGACGTAGAGGAAGTTGCCGCTGCCGCATGCAGGATCGAGCACGCTTATTGTGGCAAGCCGACTGTGAAACGCGGAAAGCTTCGCTCGTTCGGCTGGGTTCCCCTTACCTTTGAGATAGCTCGGCGCGAGATCGCTTTTTATTTGGCCCCAGTTGCGGCGCAAGGGCGCCATTACCACCGGTTCGACCAATGTTCTGATGTCCTCCTCACTCGTGTAATGCGCACCAAGCTGTGCTCGCTGATCAGGATCAAGACCGCGCTCGAACAGGTTGCCCATGATGCTGGGCTGAATGAATTGCCAGTCTGCCTCACCAGCGGTCGCAAGTTTCCCAATCTCCTCTTCGGTCAGCTCAAAAACGGAAGCCTCTTCAAACAAATGGCCGTTAAAGTGGCGAATTTTGTGAGGGCCAAACGTGCCGCCCTTGGCCATGCGGCGGAAAAGCTCTTCGAGCACTTCAGCAAAATGCTGTGGATCACCGACAGCAGTTTTGAATATGTCAGTGACGACATGCTTTGGCAGTAAACCAGTGTCCTCAGCGAAGAAACAGAAGACGATCCGATTCAAGAATCGGGCGATTCTAAGGTTCTTCCGCTGCGCAACAGAATGTTCGCGCCGCGTCTTCGCATCGACGAGTTCGATGGACTCGCGCTTTTGCAGTGAGCGCGCAACCTCTCCAATTTGTTGCGCTAAATTTTCCGTTACCTCGGCGGTCGTGCGCTGCGGCTTTAGGAACTCGGGGTCGGCGAACGCGGCGCGCAGAACCGCGAGAAAAGCCGGGTCATCGATCTGCGCGTTGGTGAATTCATGCGTCTCCTGAACCGTGCCATTGAAGTTAGTTCGGATGATATAGCGGTCGAAGTCGCAAACGATGAGAAGCGGTGGATTGAGGAGAGATTCGCGGTAACGAAGAAGCTGTCGATAAGCTTCATCGAGATTTTTCTTCTTCCCTTTATATTCCCACGCGAAGCAGTCGCGTTTCCACACATCGGCGAATCCCCGTTCTGCTTCTGGCTCTTCAGCCACTCGCCCGCCATCGGTGAATGCGAACAGTTCAGCGTCTTTGATTACGCGCTTTTGGAAGCAGAACGACTCGCTGCCGGTGGGATCAGCGGCGGCGGGTGTTGGCTGCCCTAGCAGATTGCAAAGATCGTTGAAATGCTCCTGATAGGCGGACGTTTCCTTACCGGAATATCTCGACCATTTTTTCTTGAAGTCCGCCCAGGTCATACCGCGGCCCCTTTCCCAATCCAATTCAGCGTCGGCACGCATCAATCCTGCCGGAATCCGTCCAATGTTCAATCTTCTACGGTCCGTCAGCTGTGGTGACGCGACGGAGAGTTTGACCAGCGATTTTTCGTTTGTTGCGATCCGCAATCGGCACCCGCGCAAGTTCAAGAGTGCGGCGATTTGAAATAATTAGCGCCATCAGGCCAAACTCGCCGCCAAAATCACTGATAGCGCAGCCCGCGATGGGCTCAGCAGAGCCGAGTTTATACAGGGCCTTCGTAACAGAAGGAAGTTGCTCAAATCGCCGCTCCAATGTTCCGGAGAAACGGAGTGCGGTGATTGCAACGCGCGCTCCATTTTTGAGTGCGAATGCAGAATCCGTGAACTGAACGGTAACTGCTGCTTTCGTTTGCTGTCGACCTTCTCGCGGGGCAGGCCCGGCGTGCCTGGCGGCCTCTTTCGCGGCGAGCTTCCCCACGTCATCGACCCACGCTTTCAGCTTGTATGTCGATTCAGGTGAGCTCTCCAGGTGCACGTCTGGGTCATCACCGAGGACGAAACGTTCTTCCGGTGTATGATCTCGGCCTGGATTGATTCGGACTTCTAAATGATCGACCCACCCGAAGGTCTCCCGGGTCGCTGGAACTGTTTCCGCCTTGAAATAGTCGTAGCTCGTCGCCGGCTCCCAATCTGTTAGTTCATAAAGATCAACGCTGTGGTGCTGCGCTTTTCTGATCGCTGGTTTTGTGTATCCACTTGCCGAAACTATTGCCCTCCCGGTGATGTCCGGCATGTCGCGTAGTTTCTGTATCAGCTGTTCGACGTGTTCGGAATCCAAGCGTCGCTTGTGAGCTTTTACTTCTAGACCCACAAATGCCTTGCGTGAGCCATCGCTGTTACGCGTTGTAATCGTGACATCCACGTCTCGTTGCGTTTTCGTGGCAGCGTCGTAAACGAAATCGCCGAGCTCGATTTCGACGTTATCGGGTCCAGCGGCCTGCGAGAGGAAGCCGACGATGTAGTGTATGTCGGTGGGCGTGAGCATATGAGTGACCGTTTGTTCGTCGCGTTTCGGCGAATCTGATATTCTGCCCTTCGGTCTCGATGTTCAACCAACGACCAGAAAACCAGCACTACGTTTCCCGCCTTCTCCTGAAGCGCTTCAAATTGCCCGGTCACCCTCTCGAATGCTACGACATCGCTGCGGGACAATGGAAACCGAAGAGCGTTGAGAAAGCGTGCGCGGATAGCGGTTACAACCAACTGATAACATCTGACGGAATCGACGACACCCTTGAAGATGAATTTTCGAAGGTGGAAAGTCGTGTTCCGAAAGCATTGCGCTTGCTGGAGCGAATTGCAGGGAATGGGGGCGCAGATCTTCCGGCCCAAGCATTCACTGATTTGTGTCAGTATTGCGCGTTCCTAACCCTGTCGTCTATTGCTGCAAAGGCGAGCGCCGTGGTTAATTTTGTCTATAACCTGAACCTCGAAATTGAGATTGGACAGCGTCACCTGTTGAGAGAACTCGAGATTCCGGAAGCAATCATTGCGGATTGGAAACCGGCCGTTCTGTCGGGTAACCGCGTGATCATCGAAGCCGACAATGCATTACAGCTAATATACCGTCACCAATTCCGCCGGCGATTCGGCGAGGAGTGCGCATTATATAGGCACACAAAATGGGTGATATGTAAGTCACCAATAGATTTGCCAATCGCTGACATTGGATTGGTTCCGTTGTCGCAACAAGAGCCTAAGCTGAACCGATATATTTTGCCTCTTGGTCCGCGACTGGCATTGCAAGGAATCTTCTTCCATGACGTAAGCCGGAATTCTCCAAATCAAACAGTGAAACGGCTCGCGCTAACCCAGGATGAAGCTCAGGAATGTCTTGATATCATTTGTTCTGCTGCAGTTGCTGAAATCTTCTGCCAACGGCGGATCGGGAATATCGCGGAAAGCGTGAGTCGAGCAAAGACGGCCGGAGTCGAATTCCTGCAGATCACAAATCCACGAGCAGTCACCGGCGCGGGTCTGAAGACATCTACAGCGAAGATTCATTTTCGTGTAGTTTCTATGAAAGAGTTTGTGGCTTTCGTTCACTCCTTCGTTAAGCCACGTCGAACCGAAAACGCGGGATCGTAGCGACGCGACAAATCTAGGAAGCGTCTCAGGTTAGTTCTTCAGCTGACCGGCGAGAATCCCGTAAGACCATTTGATAAACCCGGTCTAAATCAGTTTTCGTTAGGCGCGTCAAAGACGTAAATGCCTTTTTCATGTTCATTCGGTCCGACAGCTCGGGGTAGTAAGTCTCGTTAGTCTTTCCCATGCTCGTCATCGCCGCTTTGATCGCTTTGATGCGCGAGGCGCGCCATTGATCAGGGGCTTTCGTTTTGTATCCGCTTGTTTGTATTGCCTTTTGTTGCCGATACCATGCTTCGACTGCCGGAATATCGGTCGAAAGCAACGCCTCGCGCTTCGGAACTTTGAACCGCTTCAACAGCCGAGCGCCCCATTCGCCGAACGCCTCTTTGCGTGACTTGCCCATGGTTCCTTCGGCTAGCTCGCTGATCCATTCGCCAATCTGATGTTCTTCCGCCGGTGTGATACTTCCTGACCGGCGTTCAAGGACATTCTTGATGATTGGCGGACGCTGATAATGATGAACTTCATTGCCATCGCCAGCGATTTGAATGTTGCCGGCGCCGCGCGCGGTTTGGTGAACTTGGGAGGAAACCCTTTTGCGACCGGTCGACCTTTTCCGGCTGAGTGGAAATTCGTTCAGCACAAGTGCCAAATGATTCGCGAAGTCATTACGAAACCGGCTACGCGATTGAAACGTCCAGCAGGATCGGTGAGTTCTGAGTTTTTCGCGGAAGATGGACAGTCGCTTAACTTGGTCGATGGATGCACCGGCAGGTAGCGGCTCCAGATCGGAGAAGTACACCATGACTTTTTGCCCTGCGGCTATAGCGTGTTGGATCTCTTCGACTGTACCGGATTCTGCGCTTTCCGTTGGCGTGCCGATACGTGACCAGAAGATCGCAACGAGAACATGGGTTGAGTCGATTAACTGCTTGTTTATCGCGCCTTGGCCCGTCTCCAGCGCATCCGGGTAGGTGTCAGTAGACCAATGCTGATGTTTTACCCAAAAACCGCGCTTCTCACCATGCCGGCAGTTCCAGTCGTTGATGACTTCAGTTGCGAGCCCGATTTCTTTGGCAACATCAGTTGGCCCACACAGCGTCAGCTTGACCAATTCAACACTCGGAATGGTTTCATTCATCCGGAATCAGGGAACCTGCCTGCAACAATAGGCTAGCGTGGCTGTTCACGTCAATTTTGCGGCCATTCGCGGTTGCGCTGAGCGGCATTGAGTTTGCCGCGAGCATAACAGATGATAGCTGAAATCCGTTGAACCAGCACTGTATCCAACAAGCGTACTTGAAGAAGTTCGTCGAGCCAGGCGGGCGACTTTGGGTCTACGCGAAGAGTGGCGGGCGTCCTGTGTTGAAGCCCGCCCGTCAATGCGCGGCCGAGGAGGATTTCCAGTCAGTGAACTTGGAATTGTATCAACAGAGGATGATCGAGAGCCCAGGCATTAAAGCGCTTCGAATCGACGGCTCCTTATTACAGGAGGAGTTCGAACAGATGTCGTTGTGGATGGGCCTGCACATCATCCGCACGAAGAAAGCCCGCGAACTTCTGTTTGATTCTACGGCGGATTACGAACGGCGCTTTCAGGCAGAGCTGCGAAAAGAACAGCTGTTCTCAGCATACTATCGCTATGCATACACTCACGTTATCGCGGGGCCGAACTTCGTTATTACCTCAGATGATCCGGTCATCGAATTCACGTGCCATGACTTCTATATCCGCACATGTGCGCTTTCGCCGCAAAAGCTGATTTTCCTCTCACCGTTCGACGGAAAGTTTGAACATGAGCTCGCAATGCACGATTTTTTTAACGCGATGATGTTGGGTTCACCCGGCGACTACTTGTATTCTCATCGTTCCGATCTTCGACTCGATGATCTAAGGGAATTCGCACGCTCGTACGATTTACGAGCCGTGCTGGAAGATGTCCAATTCGAGGTGTCGAAACAACTGTGAGACGTTCTACGCCTGGTTAAACCATGCGCAGATGCGACCATCCGGTTCGACTGGCGGGAGTAACCTGCGCCGATAACCGCGCTCGCAGTGAATTACGACCGCCATATGCTTCGAAAAGTTTCGAAGAGCATGCGGCTTTATCTTGTGCTCTTCCTGCTCGGAGTAATTTCGCGACATTCTTCCGCTGTGGTACCCCCACGATTTTTTGATCACGCGCTTTTTTCCCAGGAAGTCGGCGCTTTCCAATGCGCCTTCTTCATCGGCGGCTTTGAAGATTAAACGATTTCGGAGATTCAGGGTGAAGACGTGGGCCTTCTCCCGACTCAGCGGCGGAACGAACGAAGTTGAAGATTGAGCTGCGGCGACAACAGTCGCCCGCGCTTCGCGAATCACGTCGATGCAGTTGTAGTCGCTCATGCCGTCTTCACTTGCAGTGACGAAACGCTGAGCCTCGTCGGCCCAGAGGATCAGGAGATTGTCGCGTTCGCGTTCATTGGCGGGCTTGTCGAAACGGCGCAGAGCGTGTGTGTAGAAAAGCATTTTTAGAAATGTGTTTATGTAGCGGCGCTCCATCTGAAACTTCTGCGGCATCGCCACACAAACGATCTTGCCGCGATCCAGATCAGCGAAGTCGAAACTGTTTCGGGCTGCGCAGAAGATCTGAGCAGTTTCTGGAGTGATGAACGGCTGAAGATAATTGGCGATTGTTTCTTTCACGCCGCCGATTTGCTCGGGCGGCTGAGAGAGAAAACGATTAGTAAAATGTTCGGAGAGTTCGCGCCGACGGATTGTTTGATGACCGGACGCGAGGTCGGTCATAGCTTCGTCCAAGTCGCTTTGATCGAGAAGCAGATGATACGCGTTTTCCAACGTCACATCTGCGCCAATCTCACGCAGAGTTTCCAGAGCGGCTGCGATATGGGTCTGGGCCTGGTTCTTGAAAAATGCTTTATCACCCGCCTGGCCTAACGAAGCGGCCGTGTCCACGACCGCCTTGGCGAATGTGTTGAAAGGAATGCTGCGATCGGAAGTGAGATTGTAAGTATGGCGCGGCTGCCATGTGCTTACTGCCTCATCCGGCCGGACCTGGAGCAGGATGAGATCATCCTCGCGACCGAAGTGCTTGGCCATTTGAGAGATTGTTTCCCAATAAATCCCTTTGTCGTCGATGCAGAGGCCTCCCCACGTGGGTTCGTTTTGGAAGACCTGGTAAAGCAGGCGTGTTATGCCTGAGCGGGTTTTGCCAGAGCCGGTGTCGCCGGTGATCAACCAGCCGCGGCAGAAATCATCCCGCGTCCAGGCAAAACCGGCGAGGCGGACAACGACGTGCTTTGTGGCTTTCCGCAGAAGTTGAATGACGAGATTCATGGCTGCTCCGAGGCAGCAAAGAGCTGCGACACCTGCGCTAAAATTCGGGCTCACAGGAGACGATCAATTAACACGCCGGCGACAGCGGCAAGCCCGATGAATACGACGTGTGTGGCGAGGTGTGCTCGATTGATGCGAGTGACGTTTTGCCCGAATCGTCGCAACTCAGCGACAAGGTCGGCGGCTTGATGAACAAATGCTTTCGAACGGCGGTCGAGGAGTTCAATAGTGCCGCGAAAGTCCTCAAAGCTCGGCGGGGATGCGGTCGGATCGTTATCGGTCTCGCGCGAATGCTTAAGGTAGATGCGGACCAATTCGAGGGCTGCAATCATCGGATCGCCGTCCGCGATGTGATGTTTGCGCTGCCACTCGCCGATGGCGCGAGCTAATGGATCATCAGCGTTCACGCCGCGAATCTCTCGGCCGCGCGCACATCGCTTAAGAGCAGATCAGCGGCGCGATAGAGTTGCCGGTAAAACCGCGTTTGCCAGTTCTTCAATCGCTGGCGGTCGAGCAGATTGAAGGCAGGATGGGTCAGCGCGACCGTAACTGGCGTGTTGTGCTCGTTTAATGCGGTAACGAGCCAATCGTACATGCGCGGCATCGTGATTTCGCGTGCGTGCAATTCGTCAACCACGTGTCGTCGCGTCTTGCTGCCGTCGTAAATCTTAAACGCATCACTGTGAGCTTCGTTTTTCACGACTACCCACGCGCACCGATCATGTAGCGCGTCAGACAGAATGCGGAGTTGTTCGACGCTGTCGGCTTCGTGGTTGACCGGACAGATGATGGTTAGTCGCGCGTCGAGTGAGCGCAGGACTTGGGCGAAATTGACCTCATCGAAGAAGTCGATGAACAGATCAGTGGAGGCCGCGCGGCAGTCGATCACGAGGAGATCGGAAGTCTCCGCAGTCGTGAACACGCGGTCGATCTCGCGGCGGTGCTCAAGATTGATGAACTCTGATTGCGGGTGAAAACGCTTGAGCGTCGAGTTCTCGTGGTCGCTGTCGATTGCGCAATGAGCGATACCGCAATCTTTGAGATACTGAACAAAGTTCGTGGCGAAGAAGCTTTTTCCGACGCCGCCTTTGCCGTTAATGATGAGGTTGATTTGTTTGTTCATAAGAAGATGCGTTGAATCAGAGGTTGTGCGGATCTGCGATGCGCGGACCGCGAATGCGTGAACGCCCCGGTGACGTTTCGGTCGGCGCCGGTGAAGCTGGTGTTGGTACTGATGGTGACGCTGTCGGTGTCACCGGGACGGCGGCACGTCGACGGCGAGATCGTTTCGATGATCGGTGCGGCGGTTGCTCGCCGTTCACCTCGGCTAGGAAACGCGCGATGGTATCGGTTCCGACCGCAACATCGACAGTCGCGAGCAACTCGCGAATAAGCCGAAGTGATGCGCCCTTTTGCCGCAGCTCTACAATGCCGTCTTTGAGCGGCATCAGCTTGGCGTGACGGCTCGGCGACGGCAGTTTGAAGTCGCGGACGGCTTCGCTAAAGCGCTGGGTGCGCGTGGCGGTTTCTGCTGGTTCGCTCATACGATTGCCAGCGGGTTAGCGGCAGGCCGGAAATTCCTTAGCTTGGCTAAGGGGTAGGGCGTCAAACCAATCTAAGCCCACGGTTCCTTCCGTGGGCAAAACCTGTTGAAGCGGCTTTGTCATGCACTGTTGATCGCAGCATTGAGCGACACTCCCGCTCTCGCATCGGAGCAACTTCGATCCGACTAGGCGCTAAACGTTGTGCGCATGTTGTCGCCGAAAACGCAGACAAATCTCAAAAATGCGAAGTCCTATTTCGAAGAGCACCTCGCCATCGGAGATTACTACACCGAGGCGGAACGGGTATCGGGAGAATGGATAGGCATCGGTGCAGAGATGCTCGGGCTCAGCGGCACAGTACAGCGAAATGAGTTCGTAGCGCTTTGTGAAAATGCTCATCCACAAAATGGCGAGCGTCTGACCCAACGGCTAAACGAGATGAGGACGGAGAACGCAGGAGCCGAGAACGAACGCAATACTGCCAATAGGCGTGTCTTCTTCGACTTCACATTCTCACCACCAAAGTCTGTTTCCATCGTTGCGCTGGTAGGCGGGGACCGGCGCGTCGTACGAGCGCATCGCGAAGCTGTGAAGATCGCAGTGCAAGAATTAGAACAGTTTGCCGCAACGCGCGTTCGGGAGGCCGGGAACAACTCGGATCGGGCGACTGGAAATATCGTCGCCGCGCTTTTCCAACACGACACCTCTCGCGCGCTTGATCCGCATCTGCACACCCACTGCATCGTTTTCAACGCAAGCCATGACGCGATGGAGGGGAGATGGAAAGCGTTGCAGAACTCCCGAATGCTTGTCGCACAGAAGTATGTCGAGAACGTCTATTATCACGAGCTCGCCCGCGCGTTGCGAAGGTGTGGCTACACTCTGGAGAATTCGCGGCGCGGCGACTTCCAAGTAGTCGGAGTCAGCCCGGAACTGTGCGAGCAGTTCTCGAAACGCCATCGCGAGATCGACGAGCAGACGCGGGAGTTTCTCGCGCGCAAGCCGCAGAAGACGGGCGGGAACTTGCACGACATTCGCGAATACCTGGCGCACACCCTTCGCTCGCGTAAGATCCGGGATCTCGACCCAGAGCGGCTAACCACCTTGTGGAAAAAGCAGCTTTCACCGGAGAATGAAGCGGCCCTCCGACTGCCGACGGCTGCCCCGCAGCCCATATCGATCAGCAGCAATACGGCGATCTCCTGGGCAGAAGAGCATCTCTTCGACCGGCGGTCTGTCGTTCATGAGCACGAGCTCTGGCGACACGCCCTCGAATTCGCACGCGGTTCAGCGTTGACACTGGACGAGTTGAAACGCGAGACCGCATCACGCGATTACCTTCGCGAAGCGAACGGCAAACTGACGCGTAAAGATGTGCTCGGACGGGAGTGGCGCGTCGTCCGAATGGCAACGGAAGGTGCCGGCAAGTTTCCCGCTTTGGCGCATCTGTCGCAAAGGACGAACCAATTGGCGGACGACCAACAAAAGGCATTCGAGCAGATCGTCGCATCACGTGATTTCGTGACGCTTTTCCGGGGCGGTGCTGGAACTGGCAAGAGTTACGTGCTGCGCAATGTGCAGGAAACGCTAACCGCGGGCGGCAGAAAGACCGTGGTGCTGGCGCCTCAACGCCAGCAGGTACTTGATCTGGAAAGGGACGGGCTCACGCACGGAAAGACAGTCGCGGAGTTTCTGCAGAATAAATCGATGACCGACGGAGCGATCGTCATCGTTGATGAGGCTGGCCAAATTGGGGCCCGTCAAATGTTGGCGCTTCTTGAACTGGCGGAAGCGCGCGGTGGCCGCGTTATCCTCTCCGGCGACACGCGCCAACACGGCCCTATTCAAGCCTCTGACGCGCTGCGAGCGATTGAACGTTATTCTGGGCTGCGACCCGCGGAATTAAATATCATTCGCCGACAAGATCCGAACCGTGCGAAAGCAGAACGGGAGCGGCAAAACATTCATGGCTATCGAGAAGCCGTGAAAGCGGCGGCAGAAGGTGACACTGAGGTTTCTTTTTCTGCACTCGAAAACATCGGTGCCGTTGTCGAAGGCGCAGCGGACAAAATGCACGAGAGGCTGGTTCGCGCGTACCTCGAGTTCGCAAGGCAGAACCAATCTGCGCTGGTCGTTTCGCAAACCCGCGCAGAGGTGCGTACGTTGAACGAGTCCATTCGCGCCGCTCTGCGATTGGGCGGTGGGATTGAAGATGATGGCCGGGTGGTGTCGGCTCTCGAATCAATCGGCCTGACTGGCGCGCAAAAACTCGATCCGCGGTTTTACCCAAACAATCACGTGCTCGTGTTCAACCGACGGATCGCCGGGTGTGATCGCGGGACGCGCGGTCGGATGCTAGCCGCCAATTCATCAGGAATCATTGTCGAGGCGGCCGGCAGAATTCGCGTAGTCAGACCGAAACACGCGGAGTACCTGACGATCTGCACGCCGCAGCCGCTAAAGCTCAGCCGAAACGATCGGCTCCAATTAAAGGCGAACGGGAAGGCAGTTGGGGGAGAATTGCTTGCGAACGGCGAAGTTGTTACCGTTCGCAAAATTCATCCTTCGGGAAAAATCGCTCTTGAGGACGGCCGCATATTGCCGCCGACTTATCGGCAATTTACCCGCGGGTATGCCGTTACCTCCTACGGCTCGCAAGGCAAGACGGTTGATCACGTTCTGCTGAGCGACTCAGCGGTTCGAGCAGCAACGAATGTGCAGCAGTGGTACGTCACAATTTCTCGCGGGCGGAAGAGCGTCCAGATTTTCACTCCGGATAAACAACAGCTTCAACGCGCCATTACGCGCAGCGGCGAGCGCGAGCTGGCGCTCAAGTTCGTAACTTCTGCACGAGTCAATCGTATGGGACAACAGACGGCCTCCGTCCGGCGCGGCCGAGAGTTGGCCAGGCAGATTTGCCTAAGAGCGATGCGCTCTTGGTTCTCAACCTTCCTCAAAACCGATCGGAAACAACTTTATGAAACATCGTCTCGAAACGGCCAGACGAGCGCTGTCCGACGCGCCAACGTGCTGGCAGCGTGAAGCGCCGTGCGCTTGCCTGCGCATCGAAACATCGTCTCACGAATCGCGCCTTTTTCCTTATCAGCATCTCATCACTGCATCGCTCACTCAGAACGAGCGAGGAGAGACGCTGCGTCTGAAGTTCTCTTTCCATGATGTAGAAATTGAAGGAAATAACCTTCGAACACTACTTCTCGCTTTGCAGGATTTCGCTGTGAAGTGGGTGCGAGTAATGCCAGAGCGTTACCAGCGAGTAGAGGCTGCTGAAAACGCCCTTGTGTCGAGCATTCGCATTCAAGAAGCGAGCTAGTTGCGCTGCGCAGATTCTTTAAGCGTAAGCCTTGGTGCGCTTGCGGGTCTTTGACGTGACTAGCCTTGCGTCTTGATCGGCGATCCCGGATAAAACAACCGGCTCGTGATCAGGAAACTCGGCGATGAGCGAAAGCCGCCCGCCTAACGCTGCGATATAGCTTCGCAACGTCGAAAGCAGGATGTCCGTTCGTTGCTCGAGACGCGAAACGCCGTCCTGCGTGATGCCCAGCTTTCTAGCGACCTCTACCTGAGTGCGCTCAAGAGCACGACGTAGTTCTTGTCTCGTCATCTCTTCGGAAATCAATTGCGCCGCTCTTTTCTCAACTCTCTTGCGCCGCGCGGGGCTTAAGCGCCTGATGATCTCATTTACGTTTTTTGGCATAATCGATTTCATCGCGGGTTTACAAAGGCTCTGTTTGTTTTCAACTTACGCAAATTGAGGCGCTGCGCGCCGCCTAACATATGATTAGACCTCCCGAGTGATCTGCTCCGCGCGCGTAACCAAGAGTGTGGTCGACTAACTGGTATTCATCTAAATCGCCGCTTTAGGAGAGCTGAAGCTTTTACTATAGAACCCAGACCGATCGAAGCAGCAAACGCGTCGCTTCCCGGCAGCGAGCATCGCGCAGGCATTGTCGACCCGACGCGCGCGAGTCTCTGGCCGCTTGGCGGAGGCGATCCAGTGGATCCAATCTCTGCGCGCGATGGGCGTGATGTCCGACCACAACGCCCGCGCTTTCGGGGCGGCCGCGAGAGCCTTCCGCAGATCTGCCGGCACCCTGGGTTCCGGTTCCTCTCCCGCCGGCGCGATCTCCAGCGTGACGACGTCGCCTGCGTCTGCGCCCGCAGCTTCGCGCCATCTTCCGGTTCACTCTGAGCCAGTGGCTTCTTTGGCCGTCTGGCTCGAGCGTGGCTCGAAAGGGGAAGCCATTGATGGTGCCTTCGACCGTCGTCATGCCCCGCGAGGGGAGCTTCGCACTGGCGTCCTTTGGTAGGGTAAGAAAGGTCCAAGAGCCGACCTTCGCTGTCGCCGCCGGCCGGAAGAGTTTCGCTCTGAAACGGATCTTAGAAGCGGTTTTGGTCATCTTTGCTTGGTATCACTGATAGGAATTTGCTTTTTGGACGCTGCGCGGTTCACTCGCTCAACGATGTCGGATTCGATGCTCATGCGGTAAGTGCGCCTGACATCCGCTCGATGGAGGGGTTAGGCGACTTCATACGAGGGCGATTCGGAACCTGAGCCCGGGAACGCTGCCGAACTGCGGCGGCTTGGTGAACCGCTCAAAGAGCACCCCACCATTCGCACTTATAACCCGCTGTGACGCGATGTTCTCCGGGTCGGTGGTGATCTCGACGAAGGGCAGGCCTTCAGCCTTCGCCTCTGGGAGCAACAAACCCAGTGCGAGCGTTGCGTACCCGTGCTTTTGCTTCCAAGGAACGACGGAATAGCCGATGTGACCGAGACAATGCGGTGGAAGCTCCGTGGTTCCTGGTTGCCAACGAAAGCCGATGCTTCCGCAGAACTCCCCATCCCACAGCCACCGGTGATACCCAGGTATGCGGGAGACCTTTGAACCATCTGGGAGCGTGATTGGCGGACCCTTTGCCTCGCGGTCGACCAAGCTTTCAATGAACGCGGCTGGGTCGATTTGGATTCGTGCCAACTCTTCGCGTGTGGCTACCTCTCCGCGCGTGCTGTCGGCCGACCAGCCGCGCTCGAGAGCAGCGACGTAGCTCGGCAGAAGCTCGGGAGAGGGCCAGACGAGTTGCACAGGGGTTGCTCAAATTGCCTAACGGGATAGAAATAAGCCGCGGCAGGGTGTCGCGGCAAACACGCTGAAGTTACCTGGCAATGGGGCCGTTGGCTTCATCCGACTGGTTAGGCCGCCGGTCCGCCTGACGCAACCGTTCGGTCGATGACCTACCGACCACATGCGCCTGTCGGCTTCCACTCGTCTGTAGGTATAGTCCAAGGTTGATTGGCGTCATGTATGACGATGAAAAGAGCGCGGCGGGTGGAGGAGCCATTATTAGTCAGCCTCATTGGCGTTGTCGGCTGTGCAACCATGCTCTCCCCTGCGGCGGCTTTCATTACGCCGGCCGGCGTTTCTAAACATTGCTGTCCCGATAATATATACCACGCCTCTGGTCCGGGATGTATATGCACACGCGTGTACGTGTCCGGGGGCATCACCGCGAGATAAGCCACTATTTCGTACGTTTTGGCGGGAGGTAATTTGCTGGAGGTCAACTGAAGTGGTCCGATGCTGGCAACCAGTTTGCCTTGTTTTGGGGCGGCCTCCTTCGGTCCAAAACTAAAGAGCCAGAATTGTCCCTCAGCCTCCACCGCGAAGCCGCTGTCAGTTCTTGCGACTTCAGCGGCTTGTTTCGTGGGAAACGTGTTCAAATGCCAGAAGAGTGGCCCATCCGGGAATTGCGTAACTTCCACCTTGGCGAGCAACTGGCACCCAAAATCGTTGGATTTCAGGCCATCTTCCGTGCAAGGGAAAAGCCTGTGATCGTGAGTATCCTGAGGAGATGCTTGCCCTTGGGCCACGATCGGACCCAGCATCCGCAGAAGTGTAATTACAACGCCGCAGGTAAACGGGTAGTCAGGTGACATAATGTTAGTTTTCCTAATCATGATTCCGCGCACGCATAGGTCTAACGGAACCAAGCTCAGCGCGTAGATGACATGTAAAGGGTGCGGGCAAGTGGTTAAGCTCACCCGCACCTATGAATAAGTGTCATTTAAACACTGAGTTGTCCTCACACGAGGGAACCCGTTGCCAGTTTAATGGCAGCAAGTGCGTG
>Ga0193751_1000469_pt1 | contig 31701 bp, 29 predicted proteins | sample L1c2metaG_FD_143050 | JGI IMG/M metagenome (GOLD analysis project Ga0193751, IMG submission 143050) | Soil microbial communities from a riparian zone of the East river system, Colorado, United States - L1c2 | ecosystem: Environmental > Terrestrial > Soil > Riparian zone | place: USA: East River...
CACGTTCACCAAGCATCGACGCCGCCTCCTTCAATCCGTTGCTCTGATCGTAATCAGCACCGCACTATGGAGGAAGCGCCTACACCCTTATCTATTCATCGATTTTTCGGCCGGACCTCTAGGGAGAGCGCGATGAGATCATCTGTGGGACGGAAGACCGAGATTGCATCGACCGGCGAAGACTGGCCGTGGCGCCGGCTTACCGTACAGGTAGGAGGCGAAAGCTACATCGCCACCGTAAGCGAGGGTCCACGGAACTGGTCTGCTCACATCCCGCGCCTACCGGGGCTCGTCGTCTCAGGGCCCTATGCGCAAGGCGTCCTGGATCGTGAGCGCGTGCGGCGAAAGCTCGCTGATGGCATCGAGTTCCCCTGGAGGGGCTGGCTCTAGAACCGGCGAAGCGCGCCGGCCGCGTGCTGGTTAAGAGTCGCCAAGGCATGTAGGGCTGCACCTGCAAGGGTCCTGCATTTCGGCGATCCCGAGGGTCCTGCAGTCAGAAGCTCGCCTCCCCATCGACCAACGGAGCGAGCGCAGTAGTCCTCAAACGTCAGCGGCGTCAACAATAGGCCTTCACGCGCCCAGATTCCAGTACCGCTCGTCGAACCCCGTCAATATCGAGGGCCGGTGATCTGCTGGGATTATGACGAGCAGGGCCCGCGTGGCGCGCGTCATCGCGACAAACATCGTCCGCCGCAGTCGCATGAAATCCTCTTCGAGTTCGGCGCTATCGAGGCGGTCGCGAATCAGCGAGCTGGCTCCCTCAAGAAAACCCGCGATGGCGACCACAGGGAACTCCAGCCCCTTGGCGGACGAAAGCGTCAAGACTTTGATTCTCGGCTCCTCAAGGTTCAGTTCGCGGCCGGGCATATAGACTGCCCGGATGCCGGCTGCGTCCAGTCGGGCGGCAACGGCCCTTCCGGCCCGCTCTGACGGAACCAGCACGGCACATGCAGCGAGGCCGACGCGCAGCTCGCGCGCGGTCGTGGGTAGGAAGCTCGCGAGGAAGTTCGACTCGTCCTCCGCTGATGTGCTTGAGTACACCACTGGCCGCGGTCCACTCGAGATGTAGGTTGGCTCCTGCTCATAGGACTCAAGCGCTCCCTCCTGAAGGTAGGAGCGGGCTGCGTCACCGATTTCCCGCGTCGAACGGTGGTTGACGCGTAGAACGACCGTTCGTCCCTGAATGCGGAGGTCTTCGCGGACGTCGGCCCAGCGAAAGCCGCTACCGTAGATTGATTGGTTCGCATCGGCGGTGAGGAGGAGGCCATTCGGCTCTTTGCAAAGCTCGGCCAGCATCCGGATCAGTGTTGGGTCGAGGTCCTGCGCCTCGTCCACGATGACGCCGTCATAGCGCTCACTCCAGGCGCCGGACCGCACGGCCTCTAGCGCCTGTCGGCGCATCTGCTGCCAGGTCCGTCGACCCTTGAGGACAAGCTGGCGATTAAACGCCTCGTGGACCAACCAGACCGCAGTCCGCTGTGTCCGGTTCAACGGCACCCGCCTGCCGGAACGCGGCGCTTTTAGATACGCGTCGAGGGTGACGAGTTCCCGCGCTTCGATGACCTTGCTCAGCTCATCCAGAAGGTAATCGGCGCTCATTTGCTCCAGCGCCATAGCCTGAGCGCTCGCCTGGAGGGCATTCCCTTCCAGTAGTGCCACGGCGATCGCCTGTTTGAGCAGGTACTTCAGCTCTCCGTCCGGGGCCGGCGCCCGCGGCCCTGGAATGGAGCCCGCGATTTCATAGGCGCAACTGTCAGCCGTGCGAACCCGTACGCAGCCCGCGTCCGGTCCCAAGAGACGGCAAAGCAACTGCTCGGAGTAGGACGCCAAGGCGTGGGTGTAGGTGGTGAACAGAATGCGCGGCTGATCGACACCGGCTTCACGAAGCGCGTGGATCATGGACCGGACTCGGTAGAGCGCAAGGATGCTCTTGCCTGTGCCGGGTCCGCCCTTGACGAGCGTCGGGGCGCCCGAATTCAGCGCCCAATCAACTACCCGTTCCTGCCCAGGGTCGAGCTTGAGCAGAAAGGCGAGCAGCTCGCCGCCTTTGTACCGCAGCAAATCGGAAATATCACCCGTGAGGTAGTCGGGTTCCGCAAGTCGCTCTACGAGCGGCCTCTCAAAGAGATATTCGTCGACCTGCAGTTTAATTTCGTCAGAAATACCAGGACAGTCGAAGAGGTCTTCACGCGTCCTCACAAGCTCAAGGCGCTGGTGATACACCTCGGGGACGCGCAGACTGCTCAGTAGCTCGACACTGATGGGCTCAGGCAGCGGCGTTTTCTCAGGCTCTCTGCGAGCGAACATCCGCTCCCAGTCAGGCAGCACCCGACTACTACCGATGAACTGCGGGTCGAGCCCGCCGAGGAATTCTGTGTCCAGATCCTCGTCGTACGTGTCGTTATCTCGACGGCGTAGCGCCAAGAGACTTATGTACGGATGATCGAATGTATAGAAGAGCCGATAATCGCCGCTGCGGATGCGGTGTAACCGGCCGTTCATGTACTTGAGCTGTTTCTTTACCTTTGCGTCGGGCGTCGGGTCTCGGGTGAGCAGTTCTATCTTCTGGCCGATCTGTCGGGACTCTTTGGCGGGCAGGGCCATCCACTCCGTCAAAAAGCTCGGCTTCATCGTAGTTAGCCACTCACCACTCATACGCCGGAAACCTCCCGGACAAGCCGCTCAAGGCGCTGGGGCCGAGTGCGAAATGGTGCTGGACGTCGGACTCGACGAATTCGTCGCCCATGCTACAGCCAGTACTCGGTCTCAAATTCATTTTTCGTCTGAGCCAAGAGCTCCGCCAGGAGGGTAACGACTCGTCCGGCGGTACGTTTATCGCTCCTCGGAAATCGCCGGTTTGTCGTGAAAATCAGCCCGGCATGCAGACGGCCCTGCTGCGCCTCAGCAAGGGCAAGCGGACGATAATCGGCAACATTCTCGGTAACGATCGACCTCCCCTCCCGCTGAGCGAGGTCGAAGATCACCCTGTCAGGCTGACCACGCAGCTCCGGGCGCTCGGTGATCGCCGCCACGTCGTACCCTCGAGATCGAAGCTCTGCGGCCATGTTCGGGGGCCACATCTCGTTGAGCAGGAGCCTCACCGCTTCAGCAGTTCCTGCTCTCGCCGCCATGCGGCTTCCAGGCGATCGGCCTCTTCGTCCACGCAGGCCAGCCACGTGTCGATCTCGCTACGGTACTCGGCGTAATATCGCACCGCAGTCCTGACCTGCTCCGGCGTGAGCCCGCTAAGCTCGACCGTCTGACTGACCACGTCGTCGCCACCCTGCTTCACGTCCCGCACCAGCCGGGCCACCTCCCACACATCCGGCCCACCAACTAGCCCTGGTCGTCTGCCGGCAGGACCGGATCGGAAGGTAATTCCCGGATGGGCCTCCATTCGTAGGCCCTCCTCCAACAACCTCTTCGCCACTTCTGAGCGCGATTGGCCGCTGCGCCGGCCCTGGCTCTCGAGACGGTCAACGAGGTCGCTTTCTATTCGTATGGACATGTGGCGACTCGGCATCTCTCAGACCCTTCTAGCGGTGGGCGTAACACAGTGTAACACACTCGCAGCGCGCACCGGGACCGAAGAGAGCGGCGGCAGCCTCCGGCTCCGCCGCTCTCTTCGGTCGGCCTGTAGAGCCCTGCGTATGGTTAATGCAGCGGCGAGAACGCCGACGGCACCATGTGACGCACCAACTGCGTCACCGGACGTGCCTCGGCGTGCGGCGGCCAGATGCCCTTCTCGCGCAGCTCCGTCCGAACCTTGTCGCGATGGTCCCAGTTCTTGTACGGGAAGAGCTGATACAGGCGGTTGAGGTTGCCCAGATCGCTCGTCCAGATGCCGCCGACCGGATAGACCGCCGCTCGGGCGGCGTAACCCGCTGCGAACGTCTCGGCGACCTTGGGCAGCGCGCCCGGCGGGTAGGTGTACATGCGCAGCTCGTAGATTCCGCCCAGCTCCTGCGAGCCTGTGTGCGCCTTCATTCCTTCGATGGGGACGAGAATGTCATTCTCTTGATTGACGAGCAGACCTGCTCCCTTCGGTGGCCAGTTTCCACTCGGGTCCTTGGCGGCCTCCTCCCGGATGTCGGCCCGCTTCTGCAGGCTGTCGTACGCCCAGATGTGGACCACCTGATTCAGCGGCCCGATCTCGGTTCGAAGAAATGCGTACAGCGGTGAGTACTTCTGGCGTGTCTTGTATGCCTCGCCGAACCGCCCGATCCACTCCTGCATTGCTCCGCCGGGCTGAAACGTGTAGGTCCGCGCCTCGAAGATCATCGCTTCTCCTTCACTTCCTTTGATGCCGGCACCCAGGGTCAGCACCGTTCCGCATTGTGCCACAACTTAGTGGCTGCGCGTGAGTATGAATATTCTGCGGCGGGGGCGGAACGCGCCTATTCTGAAAGGCTGAACCGTGTCCCGACGCCCTGCTTCAGCGCCCACTGATACGCCCACTCGGCGGTCGCCACGGCCCAGATATTGATCACCCCGAGCTCAAAGATCACCACGTCCTCAGGCGCACGCCGGACCGTGGCGGAGCCGAGCGTGAGCTCCGCCAGCTCGACCGCATCAGCCCGCCTGAACGTCCCAGCCTTGATGGCGGAGGCATACGGCTCTCGGTTCACCAGCCTGTCCCAGGTCGACGCCACGACCCGCGAGCCCTGCAGCACCGCATCCGGCATCCGCGAGCCGCCGATCGAAACGACGACACCGCCCGGCTTCACCCAGGCCAGGTCCAGGATCGGACCGCCGCTGGCGTTCGCCACCGCGATGACGTCCGCGCCCTCAGTCGCCTCCCGCGCGGTCGCTACCGGCTCGACCGGAATCTCCAGCCATGCGGTCATCTCGCGGGCAAACGCTTCCCGGTGCTGGGCCGTCAGGCTGTAGACTCGGGCGCGCTCCAGGTCCGGAACGGTTCTGGCGATCGCCTGGAGCTGCCCTCGCGCTTGCTGAGCCGAACCGAGAATGCCGGCGATGCGAGCTCCGGGCGGCGCCAGGTGGCGCAATCCGATCCCGCCGGTCGCTCCGACTCGGAGCGGACTCAGGCTTCGGTAATCGACCAGAGCCCGGAGCTGTCGAGTGGCGGGGTCGAGCAGCGTTACGAAGCGCGCATCCGGCAGCGTTGGATCCATGCCGCCACTCGCCTCGGCGAACATCTGATACCCGCAGACCTGCCCGTCGTCTGCCGCGAAGCTGAGCTGTACGACTGTGTTCGGGCTGAGTTCCTGCGTCTCATCTACAAAGCCGCGCTCGCGCACCCTGCCCTGGTAATAGCGCACCGTCGCGAGCTCGAGCGCATCGATTGCGCTGTCCATCGAGCTTGGATCCCTGACGAGCGGCTCGAGGTCCGCCTCGCTAAGCAATAGAGGGTTCGGCATGCTCGTCTTCTCCCAGCACACGGGCGGTTTCGAGACCCGCCCCGACAATTCTCCGCGTCTCCCTCTCCCTCTGGGAGAGGGCTGGGGTGAGGGCGTTACCGCGCCTTCCAGACCGGATCGCGCTTCTCCTTGAATGCACGACTGGCCTCCAGGCCATCCTCTGTCTCCAGTAGGTGATCGTGCCAGGTCCCCTCCAGCTCCATCGCTTCCGACCAGCTCGCCTCGAGCGACCTGTAGGCGACCTCCTTGGAGGCGCGGACAGCCAGCGGGCCGCCCTTCATCAGGCGCTCCGCCCAGTCGAACGCCGCCGGCAGCAGCTCGTTCGGCGGCAACACCTTGTTCACCAGACCGATGCGCTCAGCCTCGCCGGCCGGAATGTGCTCGCCCAGCATCAGCAGCTCCAGCGCCTTGGCGAACGGCACATAGCGGCAGAGTCGCGCGGTCTGCTGCTGACCGACGCGGTTCCGCTTGACGGCCATACTGCCGATCCGCGCGGTCTCCGCCATCAGGCGGAAGTCGCACGAAAGTGCCAGCGCGAATCCACCTGCCAGGCACCAACCGTTGATTGCGCCAATCACAGGTTTCCAGATGCTGTCGGGTGCATATTCCCGCTGGCTCGTCTGGACGTGCTCACCGCGCGCCGCCATCTCGTGGTGGTACTCCGGCGATCCAGGGCCTCCCGCCATCAGGTCGCGCCCGGAGCAGAATGCCCGATCGCCCGCACCAGTAACAATTGCGACCCAGACGTCATCGTCCTCCGCCAACCGCCGCCAGGCCTCGGTCAGCTGCGCGTTCATCTCGCCGTCCATGGCGTTCATCTTTTCGGGCCGGTTGAGCGTGATCACCAGCACCCGGCCACGCACCTCGGTATCAACAGGCATCAGATTCTTCTCCTCCCTATCCCGGTAGCCGCTTCGCCAGTACGGCGCTTCTGATCTACGCCACGGGTCTACGCCACGGTCTCCGTTGTTTGACCTGTAGGGGCGGGTTTAAAACCCGCCCGCACGTGCACGCAGAACCAGCATTTGTTCTCCGGCACAGTGTAGAGGACGCCGTCGATCGGGCGTACCATCTTTCCGTGGCGGCATGGATCCTCGGGTCGGCGGGTGCTGGCGCGGGCACATGAGCGGCTGCGATATTCCACCGTCGGGCAGCCCGGGGGCGCGGGGCTGGCCCCCGAAAGAATTCCTTATCCCTAGCTCGGGTGGGCGGGCGGGCAGTAGAAACGCCGGCTTTTAGCAGAGCGCCCTATCGGAGGTCCAAGCATGACGACGACTACAGCTCCGAGCCTCTCGGTCGATGAGTTCGACCACATCTTCGACTCGATCAAGAATTGGGGCCGTTGGGGCGCCGAGGATCAACATGGCGCCCTCAATCTCATCACGCCGGAAAAGCGGCGCCGGGCTGCGGCAACAGTGCGCGAAGGGCGTGTGGTCAGTTGCTCGACGCCGGTGCCGGTTGAGGCCGCGCCGGATAACCCGACGCCCGCGATCCACCTTATGGTGCGCGCGGCCGACGCGTCGCGCCCAGGCGCTCTCAGCGGCGGCTCCGCCGACTGGCTGGGCACCGATATCCACGGGCGGATCACGCATCTCGACGCTTTCTGTCATCAGATCTACAGAGGCAAAACGTGGAACGGCGCCGTCGCCTCGCTGGTGAAGTCGAGCGGGTCCGAAACGGGCACCGTCGAGGCGGCCGCCGAGGGGATCACGAGCCGTGGCGTGCTGCTCGACATCCCGCGCCTACGAGGTGTCGACTGGCTCCAGCTGGGCGAAGCCATACTGACCGAGAACCTCGAGGCCGCGGCTGCAGCAGAGCGGGTGAAGGTAGAGACGGGCGACATCCTGCTTGTTCGCACCGGATTCAAGGCGCGCAATAAGGCGCTCGGTCCCCTGCCCTACACGGACCGCAGCAAGCCGGGCCTGCACGCTTCTGTGCTGCCCTGGCTTCATGCGCGCGATATCGCCGTGCTGGGAGGAGACGGCGACAGCGATGTGCTGCCGTCGCCGATCCGTGAGATCGGCAAGCCGGTCCATCTTGGCTGCCTCGTCGCTATGGGCGTGCATTTGATCGACAACTGCGACCTCGATAAGCTGGCCGATGCCTGCGCCGAGCTCGGGCGCTGGGAGTTCCAGTTCACCGTCGCCCCGCTCTTGCTCCCGCAGGGCACCGGCTCGCCCGTCAACCCGCTCGCGCTGCTCTGAGAGAAGTGCGAAGGTTGACGCTTCGATGACCGCGAATCGAGGTGTCCAGCTACTTGGCCAGGCCCTTCTTGACCGAGCTCTGAACGAGTGAGGCCTCGATAACTTTCGAGAGATCCATGCTGCATGCCGCCTCGATCTTGCGGCTGTTGCAGAGCGTGTCCTGAAGCGGCTTGAAGAGCTCCGCCTTGGGTGTCGTGTCGAGCGGCATGATCACGTCGGTATTGACGTAGTCATAAGCCGCCGCGATGCCCACCTGGTCATCCGACTTGAGTATCGTCCCGATCTGCTTAAGGCCGAGCGCGCGGTTACGGCGGAACGCAACGGTGCCCTCGACAATCGAGTCGATGTAGCGCTGCGCAATATCGGGGCGGGAGGTGATAAAGGACCGCTTCATAGCGATGACGACGATCGCGGCTGGTGGCAGGCCGATGGTTGCGAAGTTGACCAGCGGCTTGACCCCTTGAGCCTCGAGCTTAACGCTGTTGGGTCCCGGCGTAACGTTTGTCCCCTGGATGGCGCCCGACAGCAGCGCAGCGGCTTGATTCTCGATCGAGCCGGTCGAAATGAACGTCACATCCTTGTCTGGTACGAGACCGAAGTGCTGGAGGGCCAGGCGCAGTGTCTGATCGGACGTGCCACCGGGCAGGGCGATGCCGACCTTCTTTCCCTTCAAGTCGGCAGGGCTCTTGATCTCGGGCGTGACGTAGAGATCGCCCGTGAAAACCGGCGTCTGCACGACAACGGCGACCGCGTCGGAACCGGCGGCTGCTGAAGCGACGACTTCGCCTCCGCCGCAGCCTATGACTTGAACTTGTCCCGAGAGCAGCGCTGCGACAGCGTTTGTGCCTGGAATCTGGACCAAGTTGAGGTCGAGGCCGTTCTTCTTGAAGATGCCCTGATCGATCGCTGAATAGAGCGCTCCCTCCTGAGCGATCCCCGTCCAGGAAACGGTCAGCTTGACCGGCTCGACTGGTGCCGCAGTGGCGGCGGAGCCGGTCTTCGCCGTGCTGCTGCTGCGGCAGCCGAGGGCGGTAAGACCTGCAAGGCCCGCGGCGGCCAGGCCACCGCGCACGAGGCCGCGACGCGTGTAGCCGCGTTCCAGGCTCCTGGTCCAGACGCTTGCGTCATAGCCCATTGCATTCTCCTCGGTCTTCAGACCGTTCCAAAGAGTCCTCGACGTTCCGGCGCCCGTCTGCCTGCATTGATAGCGCCTGCGCACCAGCACCGCAACAGGTACCTTCCTCATCCGGGCTGCGGCCGGCAGCAGTGGGGGCGTTGCATTGACACCTGTTCAAGACGGCGTGATGATGAGCCCGTCTTCCTCCAAGCTGCGTGCCCGAAGTTCTTATGACCAGACGCTGTGAGGTTGGCGCCTCATGCCGAGCGAACGCACCCAGCGGCAGATCGATCGCCTGCTTGACGAAGCCGAGCAGGCGATCGCGCGGCGCGACTGGGCGCTTCTGCGCCAGCACGCCCTTGACGTGCTCCGCCTCAACCCCAGCAACGAGGACGCCCTTGCGTTTCTCGCAGCCTCTGAGCGGCCCGCCGAATTCCCTCTCACAAAGGGTGGAGGGGAGGGTGAGGCCGTACCTGAAGGGGCGGGTTTCAAACCCGCCCTTCCCGGGCTGCAACACCAGTCCGATGCCACGGCCGGCGCCACCACCCCTGGACCTCTCCCTAACCCTCCCCTACAAGGGGAGGGAACCGGGCGGCCCGCGTCTTTCGCCGCCGGCCGCTACGTCGTCAAGCGCTTTCTCGGCGAGGGCGGCAAGAAGCGCGTCTACCTCGCCCATGACACAACGCTCGACCGCGACGTCGCCTTCGCCCTCATAAAGGTTGAAGGCCTAGACGACACCGCCCGCGAGCGGATCTCGCGTGAGGCCCAGGCCATGGGCCGCCTCGGCTCCCACCCGCATATCGTCACCGTCTTCGACCTGGGGACGGAGGTAGCGGAGAGCGGGCAGTGGCCAGTAGGAGATGCGGATTCCCTCTCCCTGGCGGGAGAGGGCGAGAGTGAGGGCGAAGGCCAAGCCTCAGCGCATACCCGAGCCGCGCCGGCCCATGGCTCGCAGCCCTACATGGTCACAGAGCTGATGGGCGGCGGTGATGTCGAGGGCGCCATCGAGCAGGCCCCCGAGCACAAGTTGCCGCTGGCGCAGGCGCTGGCTATCGCCGAGCAGGTCTGCCAGGGGCTGGAGTTCGCCCACAACAAGGGCATCGTCCACCGCGACCTCAAGCCCGGCAACGTCTGGCTCACGGAGCACCTATCCCCCGGCCGCTTCCCCTCGGGGGAAGGGGAGACACCGGTTCCCTCCCCTCGCGGGGGAGGGCTGGGAGAGGTCACGGGGGCGGCGGGGAGGCCGTCGCCAAGATCGGCGACTTCGGCCTCGCCGTCGCCATCGACCGCACCCGCCTCACCCAGGCCGGCATGATGGTCGGCACCGTCTCCTACATGCCGCCCGAGCAGGCCACCGGCGGCGAGGTGACGCCGCAAAGCGACCTCTACTCGCTGGGAGCGATGCTGTACGAGTTGGTGACCGGCCGGCCGCCGTTCGTGGGGGACGAGGCGGTGGCGATCATCGGCCAGCACCTCAACACCCCGCCGGTCGCCCCCACCTGGCACCGCCCCGCCTGCCCTCCGGGTCTGGAGGCGCTCATCCTGCGCCTGCTGGAGAAAGACCCCAGCAAGCGCCCCGCCTCAGCGGGCGAGGTGGGCGAAGCTCTCGGGCGCATCCTTCGACAGGCTCAGGATGAGCGGGAACAGCGTGCGATGGGGCGGGGCGGAGGTCCCCTCTCCCTGGCCTCTTCTCCCCCTCTCCCTCTGGGAAAGGGTTGGGGTGAGGGTTCGGGTGAGGGCGAAGCCCAAGCAGGAGTCAACGGCCGAGCCGCACTCGATAATCCCTTATACAGAAGGGTCTTCGTCGGCCGCGAGTCCGAGCTGCGCCAGCTCCAGGCCGCCTACGACGCCGCGCTGTCAGGCCGCGGCTCGCTCGCCATGGTCGTCGGCGAGCCCGGCATCGGCAAGACCTCCGTCTGCGAGCAGCTCGCGACCTATGCCGCACTGCGCGGCGGCAAGGCGCTCGTCGGCCACTGCTATGAAGAAGGCTCGCTGTCCGTGCCCTACCTGCCGTTCGTCGAAGCGATGCGCAGCTACGTGTTGGCCCGCGAGCCCAACGGGCTGAGGTCCGACCTCGGCTCCGGCGCGGGAGAAGTGGCCCGCATCGTCTCCGAGGTGCGCGACCGCGTCCAGGTAACGCCTGCAGACAGCGGTGACGCCGAGGAGCAGCGCTGGCGCCTGCTGCAGGCCATCAGCGGCTTCCTGCGCAACGCCTCACAGGTCCAACCGCTGCTGATCATCCTCGAGGACCTTCACGACGCCGACCGCGGCACCCTCGACCTGCTCGTGCATCTGTCCCGCAACCTGGAGGGAGCGCGTCTGCTCATCGTTGGCACCTACCGCGACGTCGAGGTTGACCGCGGCCATCCGCTGTCCAGTGCGCTGGCGGAGCTGCGCCGCGGCCAGAACTTCCAGCGCGTGCCATTGCGCGGCCTGACGGCCGAGGAGGTGCAGCGGATGGTGGCGAGCGTAAGCCAGCGCCACATTCCCTGGCCGTTCGCTGAGCTGGTCCACCGGCAGACGGAGGGCAACCCGCTGTTCGTGCAGGAGATGCTGCGCTACCTGGTGGAGGAGGGCCTCGTCTCCGAGCAGGGCGGCTCGCTGCGCCGCGTCGGCGACGACTCGCTGGCAGGGCGCATCCCCGAGGGGTTGCGGGACGTGATCGGCAAGCGGCTCTCGCGGCTTGCCGACAAGACAAACCAGGTGCTGAGCATTGCAAGTGTCGTGGGTCGCGAGTTCCGACTGGACGTGCTACAGGCCGTAGCCAACCTGCCTCAGGAAGACGTGGAGACGGCGCTGGAGGAGGCCGGCAACATCGCCGTCGTCGAGCAGCGGACAGGAGTCGGCGGGCAGCTATCCTTCCGCTTCACGCATGCCTTCTTCCGCCAGACGCTCTACGAGGAGCTGTTCGCCGCGCGGCGCATCCGTCTGCACCAGCAGGTCGCGCGGGCCCTGGAGACGGTCTACGGCCGGCGAGTGGACGAGCACGCGGCCGAGCTGGCCGAGCACTACTCCAACTCGTCTGACCCCGGAGACCTGGGCAAGGCGGTCGAGTACGGGAAGATAGCGGCCACGAGCGTGTTCGCCTATGGCGAGGCGGCGCGGCACTTCGAGGATGCGCTCAAGGCGCAGGACGTGCTCGACCCCGACAACAAGCTCAAGCGCTGCGACCTGCTCCTGGCGCTCGGCGAGGCGCTGATGCCGGCGGGCGAGCCGCGGCGGGTGAGCGAGACGGTCGCACCGGAGGCAGTGACGCTTGCCGAGACGCTCGGAGATCGCGACCGAGCCTCGCTGGCTTGCGAGCTGGCCTTAAATGCGCTTTTCCGCCACGGCGCTGCGCGCTCGTCTGTGGGGCCAGAATGGCGACAGTGGGCGGAGCAGGCGGACCGATTCGCCTCGCCGGACACGCACGAACGAGCCCACGCAGACCGTGCGCTTGGATGGGCGCTCATCCATTCAGGGCGACTCCGCGAGGGCTGGGCGCTGAACTACCGCGCTCTGGCGCTGGCCCGAGAAATCGAAGATCTGGAGACGCTATTTTCTGCGCCGGCGATATTTGCGGTGACCATGCGCCCACAGGACCTCGAGGAGGGCAAACGGGTAGCAGAGGACATTGCAGCCCGGCCTCGCGGCGGCGTCGCCGCTGGACTCCTGCTCCTCGGTCTTTGGAACTCCGGCGTTATCCTGCTGAGTTGTGGTGAGTGGGAGCGAGCGAACGAGCTTTGGTCGCAGATGGCCGAACTCGAAACCCAAACGCGAGAGGTGACGTTTGGTTCGTGGGTCCGTGATATCTGGCTGGCCGCCCTCGAGGGCAGGCTGGAGGAAGCAGTCGCCCTAGCGCCGGCGAAGCTGGCTGAGGCGGAAGCGGCTGGTGTTGCGCCCAGTGGCCGCGCGGCCACCGATGCCGCAGCATTTCGAGCGCGGATCTACGTCGGCCGTGCTGATGACGCACTGGCGACGTTAGAGGACGCCCTGGCGGCGGGAATGCCGGAGATCGGTCTTACCGGCTACAACCGGCCACTTCTCCTTGCTTATCTTGGGCGCCGTCAGGAAGCGGCGGACGAGCTCCGACACCGGATCGCAGAGCGCCGAATCGCCCAGGGCGAAGATGAGATCATTGTCGTCCTCGCCGGGTTGCTGGAGGCAGCCGTGCTGATAGAGGACCGCGAATCGGCCGCTCTGCTCGCGGGCCGGCTGCAATCCGCGGCAGGCGTGGCGGCGTCCAGCGCCGCTGACCTTCCCAGCCCGGTCGCTCGCCACCTCGGCGCGGGAGCGGCGTTGCTCGGCAAACACGAGCAGGCGCTCCGCTACTCCGAGCAGGCCCTGGACCTGGCAACGCGCATGCGGCACCGACCCGAGGTCGCGCTCGCACGCCTGCAGATCGCGGAGCTGCTGCTCGCAGAAGCTGATGGCTCGAGGCCCGAAGCCCTCGCTCACCTCGACTTCGCGATCGCCGAGTTTCGCGAGATGAAGATGCAGCCGTCGCTCGAGCGGGCGCTGCGGCACAAGGACGTGCTGAAGGCGTGAGGCATGGTGTAGAGGTCGCGGTGGTAGAGTGGCCCTACAGGGCCCGGATCGCTAATCGAGAAACGCAATGCCACCCAAGATCCCCTATCGACATTACTCCATGCTGCTGAGGTGGGATCCCGACGATGGCATCTACGTTGTCACCGTGCCTGAGCTCCCCGGCTGCATGAGCCATGGAGCAACGTACGAAGAAGCCGTGCGGCAGGGACAAGACGCCATCGATAGTTGGGTCGCAGCGAGCCGAGCCGAAGGTCTTCCCATTCCGGAGCCTCGCGTGTTCGCCAGCCGTTAAGAGCGTAGTGAGCGCGATGGTAGGCAGTCTCGACCCCAAGCTATTTCGACCAGAAGCGATCTCTCCCGAAACCGCGGCCTTCAACGCCCAGCTCGAGGCGATGTTCGCGACGCTGCCGCCGCTTTATACACAGCAACCGCAGACGATCCGCGAGGCGCGTGAGGCCGGCAAGGGCGTATTCGGCCCGATCGTGCGCTCGGCGATGGCGCGCGACCGATCGATCGAAGGCCCGGGCGGCCCGCTCCCCCTGCGGGTCTTCGTTCCGGACACAATCCGCGGCGTCTACCTCCATATTCACGGTGGTGGCCATGTCCTCGGCCGCGCACATCACTCGGATGAGCGCAACGAGGCCATTGCTCACAACTGCAAGGTTGCAGTTGTGAGCGTCGACTATCGCCTCGCTCCCGAGCATCCATACCCCGCAGGGCCGGACGACTGCGAGTCGGCAGCGCTCTGGCTGGTCGAGCACGCCAAGGCCGACTTTGGGAGCGATCGAATCATGATCGGCGGTGAGTCCGCCGGCGCGCATCTGGCAGCGGTCACCTTGGTGCGGCTGCGCGACCGCCACTCGTTCACGGGATTCGCCGCGGCCAACATGGTCTTCGGCGTCTTCGACCTCTCCGGCACGCCCAGCGTCCGGCGCTGGGGCGACCGCGAGCTGGTGCTCAGCGCCAAGACGATGCAGTGGTTCAGCGACCACTTCGTGCCGTCAGACAAGCGGCGCGAGCCCGACGTCTCGCCGCTCTACGCCGGCCTAGCCGGAATGCCGCCCGCCCTCTTCACGATCGGGACGCTCGACCCGCTGCTCGACGACAGCCTGTTCATGCACGCCCGCTGGCTCGCCGCCGGCAACGACTCCGAGCTCGCGGTCTACCCTGGCGGCGTGCACGGCTTTACAAGCTTCGACTATCCGCTCGCCCGCCAAGCGAACGCCCGCATCAACGCATTCCTTACCGGGGAATGATCGTGTTTCTCCCCTTCCCTCGCGGGGAAGGGGCCGGGGGCTGACCAGACTGCGCAGTTGCCATTGCCGCCCCCTTCCCTCGCGGGGAAGGGGCTGGGGGATAGGTCATGAAGATCGAGATGTTCCACCTGATGCCGTACCGCGAGCTGCCGTCGGACTTCGACGAGCGCTACCGCAGCGTCTGGGTTGACCCTCCCATCTCCCTGATGGACCCGCTGGCCGTCCATCGCATGTACAACGAAACCCTGGACGAGCTCGAGTACGCCGCCGCGACCGGGTTCGACGGCGTCTGCGTCAACGAGCATCACGAGAACGCGTATGGACTGATGCCATCGCCGAACATCATGGCGGCCGCGCTGGCGCGGCGCACGCGCGACGCGGCGGTAATCGTGCTCGGCAACTCCATCGCGCTCTACAACCCGCCGATCCGCGTCGCGGAAGAGTTCGCAATGCTCGACAACATCAGCGGCGGGCGCATCATCGCCGGCTTTCCGGTCGGGACGAGCCAGGACACGAACTTCGCCTACGGCACGAACCCGGCGACGCTCCGCGATCGCTACTACGAGGCGGAGGAGCTGATTGTCAAAGCGTGGACCGAGCCGGAGGTCTTCTCGTTCGACGGCAAGTTCACGCAGCTTCGCTACGTGAATCTCTGGCCTCGTCCGCTCCAGAAACCGCATCCTCCCATCTGGATACCAGGCGGCGGCTCGATCGAGACCTGGCAATGGACCCTGGAGAAGCACTACCTCTACGCCTACCTCTCCTACGCGGGCTTCAGGCGCGGCCAGCGGGTGATGGACGGCTTCTGGCGGACGGCGGACGAGCTGAATATCGCGCCGAACCCCTACCACGCCGGCTTCCTCCAACTCGTCGCGGTGGGCGAGACGGAGAGCGAGGTGAGTGATAAGTTCGGCCCACATGGCGAGTACTTCTACAACAAGATGTTGCACGTCTACCCGGGTTACGCCGACGCGCCCGGATACCGCACGATCGACACGATCAGAGCGGGACTGCTCGGTCAGACGACGCGCTTCGGCGACCGTCCGCCCAAGCTGAGTTGGAAGGACCTCCGCGAGCAGGGCAACATCATCGCTGGGACGCCGAAGCAAGTATCAGAACAGCTCGAACAGGTGATCAAGGACCTCCGCGTCGGCCATCTGATGCTGCTCAATCAGTTCGGCTCGATTCCGCATGATCTCGCCATGGAGAACATCCGGCAAACGGCCACGAAGGTTGTACCAAACCTGAGGCACATCTGGGACGACGCCTGGCAGGACGAGTGGTGGATCCATCCAATCGCCAGCCCCCGGCCACCCGCCGCGCTCACCGGCCCGCTCGCCTTGCAACCCGTAGGGGCGGGTTTCAAACCCGCCCGCGCCCGGATGCCCGCTGCTGCAGCTTTAGACTCGTAGAGGGCTGAGGAAGGACGGACTCCCTCTCCCTGGCGGGAGAGGGTTGGGGTGAGGGCGAAGCAACAGGCTCAAAGTGAACCCCAAGCCGCGCTCCCCGAGAGGTCATCTCGATGATTGAGCGAACGATCTCCGTCCGCGGAGGCGCGTTCCAAACCGAGGTCTTCGAGGCCGGGACCGGCCCACCGCTGCTCTATCTTCACGGCGTCGGCTATCTCCCCGCCGACGACCCTTTCCTCCAGCTCCTGGCGACGACCCATCACATCATCGCACCCCACATGCCCGGCTTCGGCAACTCCACCGGCAGCGAGCACCTGTTCGACATCCACGACCTGATCTACTACGAGCTCGACCTCCTCGACACGCTCGGCCTGTACGGGCTTCCGGTCGCCGGCCATTCGCTCGGCGCCATGGTCGCCGCCGAGCTGGCGGCCGTGCAGCCCGAGCGCTTCACGGCGCTCGTCATGATCGCCCCACTCGGCCTCTGGAATCCCGAATATCCGGTGGCCGACTTCTTCTCGATGTCCCCGACCGAGGTCGCACGCGCCACCTACTACAACGCGGAATCGCCCACCGCGCGGGCCGCCGCGGCGCCGGCACGCGACGACGAGGGCTACATCGCTTTCATGCTCGATCGCGCCAAGTCGCTGGCCACCGCCGCCAAGTACCTCTGGCCGATCCCCAATCGCGGCCTTGCCGGCCGGCTGCACCGAGTCGCCGCCCCGACCCTGCTGGTCTGGGGCGAGAGCGACGGGATCGTCCCGCCGCAGTACGCCCAAGAGTTTCAACGGCTTATTCCGCAGGCGCGCCTCGAGACGATCGCTGAGGCCAGGCACCTCCCGCAGGTAGAACAGCCGGAACGGCTCGCGCAAGCGGTTCTGGAGTTCCTCCGCTAGCGACCTCGAAGACGCGGATCCCAGGTGTCACGCAGAGCGTCGCCGAATAGATTGAACGCCAGGACGGTCAGGGTAATCGCAAGACCCGGGAAGATCGCCAGCCACGGTGCCTGCTCCATATAGACACGCCCCTGGCCGGCGAGCATATTGCCCCATGAGGGCGTCGGCGGAGAGGTGCCGAGCCCGAGGAAGCTCAGCGACGCCTCGATGATGATCGCGTTCCCGACCCAGATGGAGGCCAGGACCAGGATCGCCGCCGTCACGTTCGGCAGAATGTGGCGCAGGATGATGCGTGTGTTTCCGCACCCGATCACTCGCGCGGCCTCGATGTATGCATGCTCGCGAATGCTGAGCACTGAGCTGCGGACGACCCGCGCATTTATCGGCACGATCACAACGGCCACGGGGAAGATCGCCAGCGGAAAGAGGCCAAATACGTTGCCGTTGCCCAGGGCGGCGGCAATGGCGATCGCCAGAAGCAGGCCGGGGATCGATTGAACGCTGTCGAGTAGGCGCTGGATCACCGTGTCTGTAGTGCCGGCCAGGTAGCCGCTAACCAGTCCAATGGTCGCTCCCACGAGAGTCCCGAGGATGACCGTGATGAACCCCACCTCCAGCGACACCCGGCCGCCGTAGATCACGCGGCTGAGGATGTCGCGGCCGATGTCATCGGTGCCGAACAGGTGGCTCGCGCTTGGGGCCAGCAGCCGATCGGCCGGCGCGACCGCGAGGGGATTGTACGGGCTCACCAGCGGCGCGAAAACGGCCGACAGGAGCAGCAGGATTACCATCGCAAGGCCGGCGACGCCGAGCGGATTGTTGCGTGCAAACTTCTGGAGGCCAATCGACCGCCGCGTCCCACCTTCGCTGGGAGACGGCAGCGTTCTCAGAAATTCCTGATCAGCTACGGCCATGGGCTCTACCTCGGTCTTGACCTAGCGGTAACGGATACGCGGGTCCAGCCAGCCGTAGCTGACATCCACGAACAGGTTGACGAAGATCACGATCGTGGCGAAGACCATGACGTCCGCCTGCACAAGCGGGTAGTCGCGGTAGGTGATGCCCTGCAGCGCAAGTCTGCCCAGGCCAGGCAAAGCGAATATCTGCTCGATAATGACCAGGCCGCCCAGCAGCACCGCCAACTGGCCGCCAATGATCGTCACCACCGGCAAGAAGGCGTTCTTGAGCGCGTGGCGGCTGATCACCGCCCAGTGCCGCAGTCCCTTGGCTGCCGCGGTGCGAACGTAGTCCTCGCGCAGAACCTCCAACAGCGACGACCGGGTAATGCGCATGATCGTGCAGGAGAACCGATAACCAACGACCAGTGCGGGCAGAATGAACTGGCCGAGATTATCGAGCGGGTGAGCAAACAGCGGGTAGAACCGGAGTGGTGGGCTCCAGCCGAACCAGATCGCCAGGAACGTCACCATCAGCGTTCCCAGCCAGAAATCGGGCGCCGATAGCCCAACGATGGCCACGATCCGGCTTGTGTAATCGCCGGGCGTGTTGCGGTACACTGCCGAGACCGTCCCCAGCGTGACTCCAAGCGCGATTGAGATCGCCAGACTTAGCAGGCCAAGCTCGATAGTCACCGGCAGCGCCGCTTGGAGCGACCGGCCGATCGATTCATTCGTGTAAATCGAGTGGCCGAGGTCGCCTCGCACGATGCGGCCGATCCAGATGCCATACTGCTCGTAGAGCGGCTTGTCGAGCCCGTACTCATGCTTCATCTGCAGGACATCCGCCTGACGGACGCGACCGGAGTCACCCAGCTTCGCCACAATCACATCGCCGGGGATGAGGTGCAGCAGGCCGAAGACGATCAGCGAAGTCAGCAGCAGCGCCGGGATGCTGAACGTTAGGCGCCGCAGTATATACGTTTGCATCGGCTCTCCGACTCCGGCACCGCGGGGTGGGGGATCGGGGCCTGTTCCCTCTCCCCTGTAACCTTCCCCCTTCTATGCCTTGGCGTTCCAGTGCAGCACCCGCGACGCCCCGCCGTAATCATTGCCGCCGGTCCGCAGCAGTGGCAGCGCCCGCACACCCTTCAGGTGCGGCTGTAGGACGGAGTACTGGTTGCGATACGGCATCCACAACCGGAAGGCCTGGTCGTGCTCGTGCTCCATCATCTGCTTGATCAGCGCCTTCTTCTTGGCGGCGTCGCCCTCCACACGAATCGCTTTCGCCAAGCGATCGATCTCGGTGTCGGCCATATACATGTAGTTGGCTTCGGAATTGGACAGGACATTCTGGTAGGTGAAGTCATCGATGGTGTTGCTCGATCCGATCTGGAAGCCCCAGAACATGCCCGTCCACTTATGACTCGTGTACTGGGTGAAGTACTCCGGGTAGTTCATGAACGTGACCTGCAGGTCGATGCCCAGGTTCTGCTTGAGCTGCGCCTGCACGAGCGCGACCTGTGAGTCCACGCTCGCCTCGTAGTGCCAGTAGATCAGCGTGTCCTTGAAGCCATCCTTGTAGCCGGCCGCTTCCATCAGCTTCTTCGCTTCGGCCGGGTTGTACTGGAAGTACGGCCCGAGCTGGTCCTGTGTCGGTTCCTTGTCCGTCCAGTAGAACCAGGGGGTCGCGTAGCTGAGCGACCCATGGCCTCCGAGCGTGCTCTTGAGGACCGCCGCACGGTCGATCGCCATCGAGATGGCGCGCCGCACCCGCACGTCGTTGTACGGCGGCTTGGTCTGATTCATCATCAGGCCACGGCCGCTGCGCGGTTCCTTCGCCTCCAGCAGGACCAAGTTGGGGTTGGAGCGCTGCAAGTCATCTGTCTGATCGAAGTCAACAGTGATGTAGTCGGCTTGCCCCGAGCGGATCGATGCCCTACGGGTCGCATCGTCATCGACGGTTGGGTAGCTGAAGCCGTCGAGGTACGGCAGCCCCTTCCTGAAGTAGTTCGGATTCTTGACCGCCGTGAACCCAACGTTGCGCTCGAACTTGCTCAGCATGAACGGACCCGTGCCGACCATCGTCGACCCAAGGTCGCCGTCCTTTTCGACGATCTCATGCGCGAACACAAGCTGCACCGGCACCGCCAGGCCATCACTGAAACCGCCGAACGGCTGGTTGAGGATGAACTTCACGGTGTATTGGTCCGGTGTCTCGACCCGGTCGAGGGCATCGAAGTAGGAGGTGTGCGCGCCCTTGCTCTTGTAGGAGTCGAAGGTGTACTTGATGTCGTTGGAGTTCAGCTCCCGCCCGTTAACAGGTGGCAGATCCTGCCACTTCACGCCCTTATTGAGCTTGAAGGTCAGGCTCATGAGGTCGGCAGGCTGTTCCCACGATTCCGCCAAGTCGGGCGTAATGGTGAGATCGCTATCGCTCTTCAGCTCGGAGCCAATGGGAAAACGAACGAGTCGGCTCATCACCGACGTGGCGAAACTGTAAATGCCGACCGAAAGAACGGTGCGGACGTCAAAGTTGGGTACTGCATTGCCAGAAACGTAGGTAACAGTGCCGCCGGGCTTGGGCGTCCCCTCTGAACCGCCCTGATTGGTGGAGACGCCCGCGGCTGGCGGCTTCTTCGCGTTGCAGGCCAGCCCTCCGGCGAGGGCGGCGGCGCCCAGCACGCCGGCGCCCCCGGCGCGCAGAAGACGCCGTCTCGAGTACGTCGCGGCAACCGCCGCCCAGTATCCGCCCGTCTCGGACATGTCTGAGTCTCCTTCTGAACCGCCAGCCGGCCCGGGTGCTTCATGCACCCAGATGCTGGCCGGACTGGCCACCATCCACAGGGCATCGCCACCGAGCGACCTGAGAGCTGGGTCCCCAGCGAGATCCCAGCCAGAAGAGACACTGAAAACACCGTGCACCGAGTATACTCCCACAGTAAAACAGCCAGTTTCCGCCCGGAATATGCTGAAAGCCGCGGTCCATTGGCGGGAGGTCGCGGCATGCTCAAGCAGATCACAAGCGAGTATCAACAGGTCATCTTCAACCTCCCTGGCTCGTCGCCCAGGACGAGGGCTGTTGCCGCCGAGGGTATCGAGATCAGCTTCGTCAAGGGAGGTTACCCAGGGGCCTGACTTCCGCCTCCAGACCGACCCCAACGCCGTCGACCCGAAGTGGAATCACGTCCCCCTTGAGAGTGGACAAGCGCAAACCCACTGCGCCTGCGAGCGGGCCAGATTCGCCGCTCCGCGGACAGCCAGGCTGGGGGACGCATCGCCATGCAGCGCACCACCGTCGTCAGCCAGGCGCTGTTCGTCCACCTCGACTTCGCCATCGCCGAGTTCCGTGAGATGAAGATGCAGCCGTCGCTTGAGCGCGCCCTGCGGCATAAGGATGTGTTGAAAGCCTGAAGGCGCACCCAAACCGGCTGCGAGCCGGCTCGGGGCCAGCGCCCGCGTGCCATCAATCTATCGCCTGCCCGCCCCGCCACCAGTTAGGCTGGTTCCAGTTTGCGATCACCCTTGTTTCCGTAGGTTCAAGGTATGCCTCACCTGCAGGATTGCCGCTCGCGGCCGCAAGGCCGTTTCTGCGAAACGACGTTTTCCTGGCCCATTTTGAATCTACGACGCCGGCGGCCCATTCATTTTCTAAAGCTTTCTAAAGCCCGGACTCCCCTCTCCCAGTATTGGGAGAGGGGTCGGGGGTGAGGGCCACAGGGAACAGCTGACGGCGTGGGATTCGCCGTATCATATTCCGGATCCCTCATGGCAACGAGCGGGACAGGGCAAACAGCCGTGAGACCCGGCATGACCAGGGTCATCGACGCTGACGCGCACGTAATCGAGACCGAACGCACCTGGGACTATCTGGAACCGTCAGAGCAGAAGTACCGGCCCATTCTCGCTGCAGCCCGGAACGGCCGTGGCAGCGGGGCGAGGTCGCCGGAACGAGAGTACTGGGTCATCGACGGGAAGATCCGTGGCCTTCGCTTCCCCACCCTGTCGGAGCAGGAGCTCGCCGAACGGTCACGCCTCGCGGGCCGTAACGTTGAGACGCCGCTCGAAGCCCGTGAGATGGACAACATTTCGCTCAGGCTCGAGCACATGGATGCCCTTGAGATCGATGTCCAGGTGCTCCACAACACCCTGTTCATCGAGCAGGTGACCGACCGCACCCCAGTCGAGGTCGCCATCTGCGGCGCCTGGAATCGGTGGATGGCTGATGTTTGGAAGCAGGCCGCCGGTCGACTTCGTTGGTCGTGCGTGCTGCCTCTGTCGAGCCTTCAGGACGCCTGCGATCAGATGCGATTTGCGCGCGAGAACGGGGCGGTGGCCGTGTGCATGCGCCCAATCGAGGGGAACAGGCTGATCGTCGACCCGCATTTCTATCCCATTCTCGAGGAGGCCGAGCGGCAGCACATGCCGATCGCAGTGCACATTGCCAACGGCAACACATCGATGTGCGAAACGCTTCGCTCCCCTGAGGATCCTGGATCCGGATTCGCGCTGTTCCGAGCGCCGACGGTGATAGCCTGCCACAGCCTGCTGCTGAGCCCCATCCCGCAGCTCTTCCCTCGCCTGCGTTGGGGTTTTATCGAGACGGCGGCCCAGTGGGTTCCCTGGGTCCTACGCGAAGCGGCGAGCCGGGCCCGCGCCATTCCCGGAAGGGAGCTGCCGGACGAAGTATGAAGCGCTTCCGCATCTACGTCACCTGCCAGATGGACGACGACCTGCCCTACGTCATCCAGCACATGGGCGAGGACAACCTGGTCATCGGCACGGATTACGGGCACATCGATCCTTCGAGCGACATCGACGCCATCAAGCAGCTTCGCGAGAGCAACGACCTGCCACCACGAACAATCGAAAAGATCTTGAACGATAACCCCAGCGCGCTCTACGGCATTTGAGCTCGGTACCTTTGTAGGAGTCGCATCAATGCTCAAGCAGATCACCAGCGAGTACCACCAGGTCATCTTCAACCTTCCCTGGCTCGTCGCCCAGGACGAGGGGCTATTTGCGGCCGAGGGCATCGAGGTCAGCTTCATCAAGGGCGGCACGCAGGGTCCGAGCTTCCAGCCTCAGACCGACCCGAACGCCGTCGACTCGAACTGGAATCACGTCCCTTTTGAAAGTGGTCAGACGCAGACATACAGCGCCTGCGAATGGGGCCAGATCCGCCGATCCGCGGACAGCCAGGCTGGGGGACGCATCGCCATGCAGCGAACCACCGTCGTCAGCCAGGCGCTGTTCGTCCGCCCCGGCTCGCCGATCACCGACCCGCACGACCTGCGCAACAAGACCATTGCCGTCAATTTTCACGCCGGCTCGCACTATCTCGCGCTGCAGGTCCTGGAAGGATTTATGCCGCGGGACGAGATCAAGGTCATCCACTACGGCGTCGGGCGTGCCCGACTCGAGGCGCTGCTCGATGGCTCTGTGGACGCTGCAGTGCTGATGGAGCCGTACATCGCCCTCGCCGAGAAGGCCGGCTGCCAGCTCGTCTTCGAGGCCTTCCTCAATGGCTCCGAGATCGCAGCGCCGGAGATCGACCAAGAGACGTTCGACGCGCTGAACCGCGCGCTCACCGAGGCCGTTCGCCGCATCAACGCGGACAAGGGAAGATACATCCATTACCTTATCGACGACGTCCCGGCGGACCTCGGTCCGCTCGCCGAGGCGGACTTTCGTCTCGAGCGCATCCGCTGCGTGCCGCCGCGTCCCTATCCCGCCGATGCATTCGATCGGACAAGGAATTGGATGGTGAGCTGGGGCCTGTTGCGTGAGGACGCCTGCTTCGAAGACTTGGTCGATAATCGAGTCGGCGCGCTGGCCTGAGAAGTATTAGTACTCCCTCTCCCAGAATTGGGAGAGGGGCTGGGGGCGAGGGCCATGCTAATCGCGCTGCCAGTTCCGCAGGATTTGACAAGAGCTCCGCACGAATGCTAAGCCGGTGGCCTGAGGCTTGTTCCCGAAACTCCTGCTCGCGAGGTAGACAACGATGGCACGGGACGGGTATCTGATTTTCGACAGCGACATGCATATCATGGAGCCTCCCGACCTGTGGGAGCGCTACATTGCCCCCGAGTTCCGGTCCGTCGCACCGCGTGGCGTGACGTCCGAGAACGTGCGTGACCTGCGCATCGTCTTCCCGTCTGACACGCCCAGCGACAGAACGACCGATGGAGCGCTGCAGCGGGGCCACAATTACGAACGCAACCAGAAGCTCTACCAGGACCACGCCGCGCGCGGCTGGAGTGGCGAGGTCCAGCTCGAGGCGATGGATGTGGAGGGGCTTGACGCTGCCGTCATGTTCCCCAGCCGCGGGTTGAACGTGCTCATCCACCCGGAGCGAGAAGCACGCTTCGCCGCTGCCATCGCTCGGGCGTACAACGACTGGCTCTACGATTTCTGCCAGGCGGACCCTGCGCGCATGCTGGGCGCCGGCATGATCTCGGTATACGACGTCAACGACGCGATCAAAGAGACGCACCGGGTGGTGGAGGAGCTCGGGTTCAAGGCGGTGTTCCTGCGCTCAAACATCGTCAATGGCAAGACGTGGCACGACCCCTACCACGAGCCGCTCTGGGAGACGCTGGAGCGTCTCAATATCCCGCTGGGCTTCCATCAAGCATCGGCGTCGAGCATCCCCCAGTTGTGCGACCAGTGGTTCGGCTCGAACTTCGGGCTCCGGCGCGCCTACGGGCAGCCCTTCGGGCAGATGCTCGGCGTGGGCAGTTTCCTTGGCGGCGGCATCCTGGAGCGGCACCCTGGCCTGCACGTGGCATTCCTCGAGGCAAACTGCTCCTGGCTGCCCTGGCTGCTGTGGCGCCTCGATGAGAGCCAGGAGATGGAAGGCGACATCTTCATGACCGAGCTCACTATGGCGCCCAGCGAGTACTTTAAGCGCCAGTGCGTCGCCTCGGTCGAGCCGGACGAGACCCCCGCGCGCTGTACGATCGACTTTCTGGGGAGCGATCAACTCGTGTACTCGACCGATTATCCCCACGGCGATTCCCGCTATCCCCATGCCACGGAGAGCTTCCTGGAGCTGCCAATTTCCGACGAGGACAAGCGGAAGATCCTTTGGAACAACTGCGCCCGCCTTTACCATGTCGCCCAGGCACCCAGTGTGCAGCTTGCACGTGGCCGGTCGTAGGGCGGGGTCTTGCACCCCGCCGCCCGGACCGACGTAGGGCGGGGCCTTGTACCCCGCCGCCCGGACAAGAAAGGATCGAATCATGGCGACCGAGAACGCCCTGCAGCGGTTCGTACGCAAGACGCGCGAGCTCTTCGCCGGAGAGGCTGACCCCGAGAAGCGCTGGGCATCTCTCAGCCCTGCCCTGGCCGAGCTCCTCGCCGACCCCGAAGTCGTCGAGGCCTCCAAGCACTGGCCTGAGTGCATCGCCGCGGAAGGCCGGGCAGAAAATCTCCTCTTCTACGAGGACCCCGATTTCGGCTTCGCCGTCAACGGCCTCACCAAGGGCCCGTCCCGCTACGGTGTCATGCCGCGGATCCACGACCACGCCCACATCTACACGCTGTACGGCGTCCTCGACGGCCACGAGCGCATCGAGCGCTACGAGCGGCTGGACGATCGCTCTAGACCCGACTACGCCGAGATCCGCCTGACCGCTGACATGCACGTTCACCCAGGCGAGATCGATCTCGTGAAGCCGTATGAGATCCACCGGGAGATCTCGGTTGGAGAGAACACAGTAGCCGTGATCATCCGCAGCCAGAAGGGCGGGAGCTTCAATCAGGGTCGCTACGACCTCGAGACCAACCGCTATTGGGAGAGCCTGGGTCCGCGTCAGACGCCTGTCGAAATGCTGCCGAAGAAAGTGGCGCAGACGGCGGCCGGCTCGTAATCAGCGGCGGAGTGCCAGGATTCGTAAGGGCGCGATTCATCGCGTCCGGTTCGTAGGGGCGCAATTGATCGCGCCCGTCCCAAGGAGACTGCCAACCCCCGGGTGCCACGGGCGCGGTGAGGTGCGCCCCTACTTAGGAGTTCACCTTCGGAGCAAGCTGCGATGAAAACGCGAGCCAACCAAAGCCCTCCCCGGAGCGCACCAATGCTGCGCCCGAGTCGCCGCCGTTTGCTTCGCAGTGCAGGTTTGGGCGGCGCCGCTATCGCAGCAACCGCGGTGGGCTGCGCCGGTACCAAGAAGCCCGCTGCCGGCAGCAGCCGGGCAAGTGCGCCTGGGCAGGCTTCCACGCGGCCCAGTCGGGGCGGCACGCTCGTCTACGCGGGCGGCCTTGGAGGCAGTTACGACATCCAGGGCAGAACGTTCGACCCCTATATCCAAACCCAGCAATCGTCCAAGAGCTATGGGCTTTTCTATAGCCGTCTTGTCGCCTATGACCTTGCGACCTATGCCATTGAGCCCGACCTCGCCCAGAAGTGGGAGCAGCCGTCGCACACGGAATATCTGCTGCATCTGCAGCCAGGTATTAAGTGGCAAAATAAGCCGCCGGTGAACGGCCGAGCACTGACCGTCGACGACATTATCTGGAGTCTGGAGCGGGCTCGAACAAACGACCCAAAGTTTTTTACGAAGTCCTTCCTGTCACTTGTCGACAAGATCGAGGCCCCCGACAAGGCAACAGTCAGGATCACGACGAAGGAGCCGGATGCGAGCACGCTGACAAAGCTTGCCATCGACAACATGGCCATCCTGTCTCGGCAGGTCTTTGAGACGTACCCCAAGCCAACAACCGCCGATGCAGCAGTCGGCACTGGGGCCTTCATCATGAAATCGGAGGAGGAGAATGTCGGGGCCGACTACGTGCGCAACCCCGACTATTGGAAGCCCGATCAGCCCTACCTCGACGGTCTGCGAACCAAGGCATTCTCGGACACGCTCACCGCGTACGCCGCATTCCGAGCCGACCAGGTTGATATCTGCCTGCTTCCCGGTTCGGACGTCAAGGCGTACCTGGCGCAACAAGGATCCGGTTATCAGCCCAACTGGTTCGCGGATGACACGATGCCATTCATGTACCCCAATGTGCAGCGAAAGCCGATGGACGACCCGCGGGTGACGTCGGCGCTGCGGCTGCTCGTCGACCATGACGAGTTCATCACGGCCTGGGCGGAGGTCGCATACGGACGGGGCGGCTACGGCTCGATCTTCCCGACGGCTATGGGGAAGTGGGATTTGACGGAAGCCGAGTACAGGCAACATCTCGAGTGGAAACAGCCGAAGGATGAGGCTGTCAAGGAAGCCGTAACCAGGTTGAACGCTGCGGGCTATACCAAAGACTCACCGCTTAGGTTCATGCTCGACTGTTCCGCGAACCAACCACTCTCAACTCAGGCCGAGCTTTTGCAAGCCCAATGGAAGCGCTTGAGCCAGGGAGTCGTGGACATTCAGCTAAAGCTTGATGCGGCTGCCGCCGTGGATAGCGTGCGGACCAGCCGGTCCTTTACGTATGCGACACTCGGCATATCGGCCGGAATGGCGGACCCGGATGTCTGGTTTAGTGCGGCCTATCGGACGGGCGCCAGCCAGAACTTCATGGGCTTGAGCGATCCGAAGCTCGACGCCATGATCGACAAGCAACGCGCGATTTTCGACGAGGGACAGCGGAAGGCAGCCGTCAAGGAGATCGTCCTCTATATGATCGACAACTGCCCAAGCGCGCTGCCAGTCAACCGCTATTTCCTGCAGGCGGTGAAGTCAAAGGTCAGAGATCACAGGCCCGAATACTTTCTCAACGGCAGCCAATACCAGTCGGTGTCGTTAACCGCCTGATGGGGTTATGCCGATACCAGCATGGAGGCTGACATGCCAAACGCGCTGGATCTGTTCAAGCTCGACGGCAAGGTCGCCGTCGTCACCGGGGGCGCCAAAGGGATCGGCGCCCACTACTCCGCGGCGCTGGCGGACGCCGGCGCCCGTGTCGTCGTCGCCGATATCGATCCGGCTGCCGTTGACCAGACGGTCACACGCTTGGAAAGGGACAACCCCGAGCGCGTGCTGGGTGCCGAGCTCGACGTCTCCCAGCGCGCCAGCATCGAGGCGATGGTTCGCCACATCGACGAGACATGGGGGCGTCTCGACATCCTTGTGAACAATGCCGCCCTGTTCTCCGCGCTCCCTCGTCGCGACACGCCCTGGGGCATCCCTGACGAGGAATGGGATCGAGTGATGGCAGTGAATACGCGCGGCATCTACGCCTGCGCCGAGCTCTGCCTGCCGCTCATGCAGCGTGAGGGCTGGGGCCGGATCATCAACGTCGCCTCCGGCCTCGCCTTCAAGGGCTCACCGCAGTCCGTGCACTATGCCGCCAGTAAGGGCGCCGTCGTGACGATGACACGCAGCATGGCGCCACCGCTTGCCGCGAGCGGCATCACCGTGAATTCAATCGCACCGGGCTCGACCATGAGCGAGACCGTGCTCGCCGCCCGCGGGCCGGATGCGGCGACTCGCTGGGATCCAAAGCGCATCATCGAGCGTGCAGAGGTGCCCGCCGACCTGATCGGGACGCTCCTGTATCTATCATCGCCCGCCAGTGACTTCGTCACCGGCCAGACCGTCGTGGTCGACGGCGGCACGTATCTGCACTGAGCGCCGACAAACGGTCTGGGCGAGAGGCGAGGCCCGCGTTCTCCTCTTCCTGGGGGAGAGGGTCAGGGTGAGGGCGCACGTCGGCGCTCAATAGCGCCCAGGATATGTTCGATCACCGCGAGCACAACCTGCCCGTCCCGGTCGGACGCCGGTGGAACGCCCTCTCACCGCGCGTGCGGCGACTGCACGCGTGGCTCCGGGAGCGCCGGATCCTGCCCGCCCCGAGAAGAACCATCAGCTTGGGCGGGCGGGCAATCCGAGCCCGAGCAGGCAACCGCGTCTTACACCGCTAGAACACGCCCCGCCACGCTCGCCGCCGGAATATCCTCGGGCTTGAGGTTAAACCAGTGGATGGCGTTCTGACCGAGGACCACGGAGCGTCGCCGCTCGTCGAGCCCCTCGATGCGGCTCAGCATCCTGACGGAGTTGGGGAACTCGCAGTCCCAGTGCGCGTAGTCCGACGCGTACATGACCTGCGTCTCGCCGACCCGATCGAGCACGTACGGCAGCGTGCGCTCCTCCGGCTCGCAGGTAAAGGCAACCTGCTCGCTTGCGATGATCTCCGACGGCCTGCGCTGCAGGTCCGGCCACTGCGGCCGCAGCTTCTCCTGATGCTCGTCCAGACGCTCCGCCCAGAAGGGGAGCCAGCCGGCGCCGCCCTCCGTGTAGGCCACCTTGAGGCGCGGGAAGCGATCGAAAACGCCCTCGCCGATCATGTGCATGAGGGCGATCTGCAGCTCAAACGTGAATGCCGTGGCGTGGACGTAGGCGTACTTCTCCATGCGCTCCGACCCGGCGCCCATGACGCCCCAGCGCCCGTACTCGCCGTCGTGCCCTGTTTGGGGATGCACCGACAGCGGCATCCCAATGTCCTGCGCCGTGGCGTAGATCGGGTCGAAGCGGCGGTCGCCCATGTTGATGCCGTAGACATTCGTCGGCAGCATCGCGCTCACAATGCCGGCCTGCTTCGCCAGAAACTCCAGCTCCGTGGCCGCGGCCGCGGGATCCTGACAGGGGATGAGGCCAACGCCCTTGAGCCGCTTGCTGTCCGCCGGTAGATATTCCTCCACCAGCCAGCGGTTGACGCCGTGGCACATCGCCTGGGCCAGACCCTTGTCGGCGAGGCCGTTGACGGTCAGGGCAACCGGCGTGCCGAAGATGACGGCGACGTCGATCCCCTCCTCGTCCATGTCCTTCAGCCGCACCGCCGGGTCCGTCATGCCGGCTCGGCTCTGCACGATGTGCGACGAGAAGGGCCCGTTGACGCCCGTGCCCAGCCCGCCGCGCTTGGCCGCCAGGCGGCCCTCAACCATAAGGCGCGACCGACCCGCGTCATCCTTGACGTTGGCCGGCGCCCGCGAGGCGTATTCGTCCGGCATCCACGCGGCCAAGCCATTTGTCGGTTCGCTGCAGTGTCCATCGGCGTCGATCACCAGCTCAAGTGCCATGACATGTCCCCCTTCTGGCTACGGATACTAGCACCCCGGCGATCGCAAACTTGACGGCGAAGCCGCTCGGGTATATCCCATGGGTGCCCTCGGATCTACTTCCTCGAATGCGATGAAGGGAGCTGTCATGGACCAGCCCAGAAAGCCGCCCGCCGGCCGCATGGCGCCGCTGAGCCGCCGCAGATTGGTCGCCGGAGCGGGCTCGGCAGGGGCGTTGCTGGCAATGTCCACGATCGCCTGCAGCTCGCGCGGAAAGCCGGCCTCGACCTCGCAGCCGGGGAGCCAGAGCGCCAAACAGCCGAAACGAGGCGGGGTTGTGAGCTACGCTGGCGGTGTTGGCAGTCAGGACACCGGCGGGCGGCCGCTCGATCCAAACACGCAGACCCAGGGCGGCGCCAAGAGCTTTGCGCTCTTTTACGAGCGCCTCGTCGCCTATAACATCCAGACCTACGAAGTCGAACCGGAGCTGGCGCAGAAATGGGAGCAGCCTTCTCCCACCGAGTACGTCTTTACCCTGCAGCCGAACCTGAAGTGGCAGAACAAGGCGCCTGTCAATGGACGCCTTATGACCACCGACGACATCCTCTGGAGCCTCAAACGGGCAGCGTCGGACGACCCGAAGTTCCTCAGCCGCTCGCTTATGACCCAGATCGACAAGATCGAGGCCACGGGCAGCGGGACGATCAAGGTAACCACGAAGGGCCCGGACTCCAGCACCCTCAAACGCCTTGCAACAGAGCAGGTCCCGATCATGCCACGGGAGGCAGTCGAGAAGTTCCCCAACCCCCTGACGGCCGAAGGCGTCGTCGGCACCGGGCCATTTGTGCTGAAATCGCTCGAGGTGAACGTCGGCGCCGACTACGTCCGCAATCCCGACTACTGGAAGCCTGGACTCCCCTACCTGGACGAGTTTCGCACCCGCCATTTCGCAGATCTAGTAACGGCCAACGCCGCCTTTGTGGCGGGCCAGCTCGATGTCTGCCTCCTCTCCGGCGACGACGCGAAGGCGTACATCGCCAAGCAGGGGCCCGGCTTCACACCGGCCTGGGCGCCGGATGACACCCTTCAGACCTTCATGATCCCGAACGTCAAGACGAAGCCCCTCAACGATGCCCGCGTGCCGCGCGCGCTCCGGCTGCTGATCGACCACGATGAATTCATCAGCTCCTGGGCGGAGTCGGCCTACGGACGGGGCGCCTACGGCTCCAGCCTTCCGATCGCCCTCCAGGATTGGGACCTCTCGCAGGACGAGTACAAGAAGCAGCTCGAGTGGAAGCAGCCGAAGGACGACGCCGCCAAAGAGGCGTTGTCGCTGCTCAGCGCGGCCGGGTTCACGAAGCAGAATCCCCTGCGCTTCTCGTTAATCATCAGCACCGACCTCAACATCCAGAGGGCGAGTGAGCTTACGCAGGCGCAGTGGAAGAGGCTGAGCCAGGGGATTGTGGACGTCGATATCAAGAAGCTCGACGCCACGGCCTATACCGTCACCCGCGCCAACCGGACGTTTGCCTATGGGGTCATTGGCTATTCCGCCGGTCCGGTCGAGCCGGATATCTGGCTGAGCACGACCTGGCACACGGGCGGCAGCCAGAACTTCATGGATTTCAGCGACCCGCAGCTCGACGCGATGATCGACAAGCAGCGCACGATCTTCGATGAGAAGCAGCGCAAAGCCGCTGTGAAGGAGATCGTGCTCTACATGATCGATCACGCCCCGAGCAGTGTCGGTGCGGCCGTCTACTTCATGCATGGCGTGCCGCCGAAGGTTCAGGGCTACGTCCCGGAGACGCACTTCCTAAACGGCCGCGACTTCAAGTCCGTTTGGCTCGATGGTTAAAGCGTGGATAGGTTGGGCCGTCGTAGTCGTAGGGGAGGGTCTTGGAGCCTGTCTCGGAACGCTAACTGAAACGACGTTATGCCGGCAGGACCGCGCGATGGGAATGCATATTGTGGGTGATCACCGCCTGACGGCCGCCCCGGAGCGGGTTGT
>Ga0193751_1000470_pt1 | contig 31694 bp, 31 predicted proteins | sample L1c2metaG_FD_143050 | JGI IMG/M metagenome (GOLD analysis project Ga0193751, IMG submission 143050) | Soil microbial communities from a riparian zone of the East river system, Colorado, United States - L1c2 | ecosystem: Environmental > Terrestrial > Soil > Riparian zone | place: USA: East River...
CGAGAGCGCGACAAACGCCCGGCCCTGGTGGCTGACCGAGCCGAAATTGCCGTTGGTGATGAGATTGAGCGTTTCCTCGCCGCGGTGATCGGGATGCACCCGCCATCCAATGTCCGACAATAGGCACGCGGCATGGCGCAAGCGGCGATCCTCTTCCGTTTCGCGCAACCTGACGACCCGCACCAGACGATCGGTCCATTCGATCAATTCCTGGGCGTGGCGGGCCGATCGCGACAGCAGCTCGTTCAGCTTCTGCGCGGCGCAGATCAATCCGTCCCTGGAGCGCTCGGCTTCGGGCAGCATTTCGTAGAGCAGGCCCTCGCGCACCCCGAAGGTCGAAAATACGATAGTCTTCGGTCTTGCGACGCGAATGATGTATTCGAGGACAAGCGCGGCATAGGCCAGTAACGGCCGCCGTGCATCGGCGACGACTTCGATATTGGCCAGCATGTTGGCCGACACCAGACGGCGCAGGCGCCGTGCGAAATCGAGCGCGTCCTGTGCCGGTATCGAATAGCCGTGCATCACCCCGAGCGGGTATTCGCTTTGGATGATGTGGATGCGGGCCAGTGCGCGCCAGGTCCCACCGACCGCGTAAAAGGCGCGGCCACGTCCGGCCCTGAGTTGGGTGACATCGGAAAGTTCGGCCCTGACGATACGCTCGGCGCGCTTCAGCGATTTGTGCGACAGATCCTGCAGCGCCAGGCTTCCAAGCGGCAGCGTCACGCCGCCGCGGACGCGGCTGCCGCGAACATCGACCAGCTCCAAGGAGCCGCCGCCGAGGTCGCCGACAATGCCGTCCGGCTTGTAGACGCCGGAGATGACGCCGAGCGCCGACAATCTGGCCTCGCGCGGGCCCGACAGAATTTCGATGCGTACGCCACAGATGCGCTCGGCCTTGGCGATGAAGTCCGGACCGTTGCTGGCATCGCGGCATGCGGCGGTGGCGATCGCATGGACGCGGCCGACTTTCATCACCCGGCATAGCGCGCGAAAGCGCCGTAACGACGTCAAGGCCTTGGCGACAGCGTCCGGCGCCAACAGACCGGTGGACTGGACTTCCCGGCCGAGGCCGCAGAGCGCCTTCTCGTTGAAGATCGTGATCAAGCTGCGCGCCATCGTTTCATAGACCACGAGGCGCACCGAATTCGAGCCAATGTCGATGACCGCGACGCTGGATGCGCGCTTGCGCGGCCGCTTCACAGCATGCTCTCCTTATGGCGATGGCTGACGTTCGGTACGGCGCGTGAGGCGGCGCGGCGATGATTCCTGAAGCGACTTTCCACGGCCAGACAGACTCGGATTCGTCATGAAATAATTGTGCAGGTTGAAGCGCTCCTCGCCCTTCGCGGCCTTCATACGCGTTGACGATCCATCCGGCAATAACTGCCAGCTTTGCTCGTTATCCTTGAGATTCGCTACCATGATTTGTTCGAGAACCTGCTGATGCACCGTTGGATTCTGCAATGGACAGAGGATTTCGACACGGCGATCGAGGTTGCGCGGCATCATGTCGGCGGAGGAGATATACACAGCCGCTTTTGCGCTCGGCAGGCCCTGTCCCATCCCGAAGCAATAAATTCGGCCGTGCTCGAGGAAGCGGCCGATGATCGATTTGACGCGGATGTTCTCCGAACGTCCGGGTATGCCCGGCCGCAGGCAGCAAATTCCGCGCACCACGAGCTCGATGGAAACGCCGGCCTGGGAGGCCTCATACAGGGCGTCGATGATTTCCGGATCGACCAGCGAGTTCATCTTCAGCCAGATCGCGGCGGGTTTGCCGTGGCCGGCGTAGGACGTCTCGCCATGAATGTGTTCGAGCATTCGCTTGCGCAAGGTGAGCGGTGATACCGCCATCTTCTCGATGTCGCTCGGTTCGGCATAGCCGGTGATGTAGTTGAACACCCGCGCGGCGTCGCGCCCGATGATCGGATCGGAGGTGAAATAGGACAGGTCGGTATAGATGCGTGCGGTGACCGGATGGTAGTTTCCGGTGCCGGTGTGAACATAGGTCGTCAGGCTACCGCCTTCACGGCGCACGATTAGCGACAGTTTGGCGTGGGTTTTCAGTTCGATAAATCCGTACACGACCTGCACGCCGGCGCGTTCAAGGTCGCGCGCCCAGCGGATGTTGGCCTCCTCGTCGAACCGCGCCTTGAGTTCGATCAGCGCGGTCACCGACTTTCCTGCTTCCGCAGCTTCCGCGAGCGCCCGCACGATCGGCGAATTGTTCGAGGTGCGATAGAGCGTCTGCTTGATGGCGACGACATCGGGGTCGCGCGCGGCCTGTTGCAGGAATTGCACGACGACATCAAAGGATTCGTAGGGGTGGTGAACGATCAGGTCCTTCTGTCGGATGGCGGCGAAGATATCACCGCCGTGGTCGCGCACGCGCTCGGGATGACGCGGTACATAGGGCATGAATTCGAGATCAGGCCGGTCGAGCCTGGTCAGTTGCGAAAGCTCGTTCATGGCCAACACGCCGTCGACCAGAAGTACCTCGTCGTCGGCGGTGGAGAGCGCGCGCTGAACGAAGGCGCGGAGCTCTTCGGGCATCTTGGCTTCGATCTCGAGCCGGATCACCGACCCCCGACGCCGCCGCTTCAGCGCGGTTTCGAACAGGCGAACCAGATCCTCCGCCTCTTCCTCGATTTCGAGCTCGGAGTCCCTGATGATGCGGAACGCGCCCTGACCCTTGACGGTATAGCCAGGGAACAAGCGTCCGATGAACAGGCCGGTGGCTTGCTCGATCGTGATCAGTCGCACCGCGCTATCCTTGCCCGCAGGCAGGCGGATGAAGCGATCGATCTTGCCGGGCATGCGGATAAGAGCGTTCATCGGTTTGCCGTCGGAGACCCGCGCCAAATGCAGCGCCACCGTAAATCCGAGGCTCGGGATGAAGGGAAAGGGGTGCGCGGGGTCGATCGCGAGCGGCGTCAGCAACGGAAAAATATTGTGCAGGAAGTGGTCCTCGATCCACGCTCGCTCGGACTTGGTGACGTCCCGACCGTCGACGAGAACGATACCCACCTCGGCCAGGATGTTGCGCAGACCGCGCCAGATCGCCTGCTGGTCATTGGCGAGTTTGGAGACGGTCTCGTTGATGAGGACAAGCTGCTCGGCGGGGGTCAGGCCGTCGGGACTGCGCTCGGCGATGCCCTCGCGCACCTGGGCCTTGATGCCGGCGACCCGGACCATGAAGAACTCATCAAGGTTATTTGCGGAAATCGAGAGAAACCGCACCCGCTCGAGAGCTGGATGACCGGGATTGACCGATTCCTCCAGCACCCGGCGATTGAAATGCAGCCAGGAAAGTTCCCGATTGATGAAGCGCTCGGGGCTGCTGCCCATTCCTGCCTCGGCCGCAGAATCCACCTCTTTTTCTTTGATTACAAGGGTTTGCGCGGATTCCATCAAGCTTTAATCCATCTCAGCAGTAGGCAGCATCGCCAGCCGGGTAAGGACGCCGCAAACCATGTGTGATCGCGGTGACGTTCCAATGACATGATCTTCCGACCACCGGCGCCGTCAAGGTGGGTCGCCGCGGGCGATCAGCCCTTACCGCGGAGCAGGTCAGCGGCCAGCGCCCGGGTGACCGGCCGGCCGAGCCTGAGCGCTTCGCTGTCCAGGAGCTCCACAGCCTGCCGTGCGGCCGCGTAGGAGCGCTCGATCCGGGTCGTGAGATAGCTCACGACGGCCTCATCGACCGCGAGTTGCCGGTCGGCGCAGAACTTGACGATCAGCGCGCGAAACAGATGATCGTCCGGCGGTAACAACAATACCGCCGGCACCGCGCGCAGCCGTGAGCGAAGGTCACGCAGTTCGAATTCCAGCGCGGACGGCGGCGAGCGCGAAGTGATCAGGATCGATGCTTCGTCTTCGCGGGCCAGATTCAACAGATGGAACAGCGCGCGTTCGTCAACATCAGGCGATTTAAGGTCTTCGACGACAAGCGCCCCTGTCGCCAGCGCCCCCGGCACCGCTGCCGCCGTCAGCGCATGCGCCGACGTCGAACGGGCGCCTGCCTGCTCCGCCCAAATCGCGGCGAGATGGCTCTTGCCTGAACCCTCGGGTCCCACCAGCAGCATGACCCGGTTTGGCCAGTCGGGCCAACTATCGACCAGTGCGAGGCCAGCGGCATTTGCCGGTCCTTCTAGGAAATTGTCGCGCGTGAAGCTCTCTGCGTGCGGCAGAGCAAATGCCAGCTGACGAGGTTGGACGCGGCCTGCCACGCAAGTCTCCATGCCGGATCGTGGCCCACGTCTTGAAGCCTAACGCGCCTCGATCGTGCTCATATGCCGCACCCACTCCACGAGATAGAGGGATACGGAAACCAAAGTAAAGACCGTCACGAAGCCCATCAGGATCAGATCATACGGCACCGGCCTGAAGCCGAAGCCGAGGGAAGCAAGCACCAGCGCCGCGAACGCCACTTGCGCCGCCGTGTTGAGCTTCGACACCATCAACGGTTTCATCGGGATCGGTTTGCCGAACAACCATGACACAATCACGGCCGTCACGATCATGATGTCGCGCGAAACCACAAGAATGACAATCCAGCGCGGTACCGCGCCCCAGATTCCAAGCGCGACATAGATCGAGACCAGTAGCGCCTTGTCCGCCAACGGATCGAGCAGCGCCCCCAGTTCGCTGGCCATGTTGAAGCGCTTGGCAAGAAAGCCGTCGACCGCGTCGCTGACGCCCGCGATGACGAAGATCGCAAATGCAATTTCCATCTGGCTCGAGGCAATCGCCCAGACGATGATCGGCACCAAAATGATGCGGCCCAGCGTGATGATGTTCGGAATACTCAACTCGGTCGTTTCCCGGCTACCGGCCCGATTTCCCAAAAAGATCCGGCCCTTTGCGAGGGTGAACCGGTTCCTGTCTACATAGTATATGCCTGCAGGTGTTGCGAGCCATTGCACACGGGCGGAATCCGACGTAACCAGCCGCCATCATCTGGAACAGGCCATGGTCGAGCGCAAGAACGGGCTCACTTACGCAGATTCGGGCGTCGATATCGATGCGGGCAATCGCCTGGTCGATCTCATCAAACCGATGGTTCGCGCCACGGCGCGGGCCGGCACCGAGGCCGAAATCGGCGGGTTCGGCGGATTTTTCGATCTCAAGGCGGCGGGCTTTAAGGACCCCGTGCTGGTGGCGGCGACCGACGGCGTCGGCACCAAGGTCAAGATCGCGATCGAGACCGGACTGCACAGCGGGATCGGGGTTGACCTGGTGGCGATGTCGGTCAACGACCTCGTGGTGCAAGGCGCAGAACCGCTGTTCTTTCTGGATTATTTCGCCTGCGGCAGGCTCGATCCGGACGCCGCGGCCGCGATCGTGGCCGGCGTCGCCGAGGGGTGCCGGGAATCCGGCTGCGCGCTGATCGGGGGCGAGACCGCCGAAATGCCGGGGCTCTACAAGGATGGCGATTACGACCTTGCCGGCTTTGCGGTTGGCGCCGCCGAACGCGGCACGCTCCTGCCGCGGCCCGATATCGCCGCCGGTGACGCCGTGCTCGGGCTTGCTTCGTCGGGCGTTCACTCCAACGGGTTTTCCCTGGTCCGCAAGATCGTCGAAACCTCGGGCCTCGGTTTTGAGGCGCAAGCGCCGTTTTCGCCGGTCATGACGCTGGGCGGCGCGCTGCTGACGCCGACGCGGCTCTATGTCAGGTCATGCCTGCGCGCGATTCGCGAGACCGGCGCGGTCAAAGGGCTTGCGCACATCACCGGCGGCGGTTTCACCGATAATATTCCCCGCGTGCTTCCAAGCCAACTTGCCGTCGGGATCGATCTTGCGCGCTTGCCCGTGTTGCCGGTCTTCAAATGGCTGGCGGAGCGGGGGAACATCGCCGAACTCGAATTGCTGCGCACCTTCAATTGCGGGATCGGCATGATCGCCATCGTAAGAGCCGACGCTGTTGAAGCGGTGACCGAAGTTCTCGTCGAGGCCGGCGAGGGTGTGACGTTGTTGGGGGAGGTGATCCCCGCCAAGGGCGAGCATCGCGTGGTCTATAACGGCCATCTCGATCTCGCAGGGTGAGGCCGTGAAGCGCCGCGTCGCAATTCTGATTTCGGGGCGTGGATCGAACATGGCCGCACTGATCCAGGCCGCCATGGCGCAGGACTTTCCGGCCGAGATCGCGGTGGTGATTTCCAACAGGGCAGAGGCCGGTGGCCTTCACAAGGCGAGGGCGGACGGCATCCCCACCGTCACCATCGAGAGCAAGCCGTTTGGCCAGGACCGCGCGGCGTTCGAGGCGGTCCTTCAGTCGGCCCTGGAAGAATACCGGATCGACCTGATCTGCCTCGGCGGTTTCATGCGGCTGTTCACGGCGGAGTTCGTGCATCGCTGGCATGGCAGGATGCTCAACATTCATCCCTCGCTGTTGCCCGCCTTTCCCGGTCTAGACCCGCACGGCCAGGCGCTAAGTGCCGGGGTCAAGATCTCGGGGGCTACGGTCCATTTCGTCACTCCGCAGACCGATGCGGGACCCATCCTGATGCAGGGTGCGGTCGCGGTTCGCGATGACGATACGCCGGACACGCTGGCCGCGCGGATCCTTCAGATCGAACATCGCATCTATCCGGAAGCGCTGCGTCTTCTCGCCAGTGGCAGGATTCGTTTGGAAGGAGCCGTCAGCAAGTTGGACGGCACGGCCGGTTTGGGCGAACCATTGGTTTCGCCGGCGGCGACGGTGTGAGATGATGGGAAAGAACAAAATCCCCCGGCAGAGGCCGGGGGTGCATCAGGACTGCTTGCACGGATCGTGACGAAGCTTACGAGACCTTCAGATTTTCCGCGGAAGTTTTGCCGCGATTTTCCACAAGGTCATACTCGATAACCTGATTTTCGTTGAGGGTCGAAAGCCCAGCGCGCTCGACCGCCGAGATATGGACGAACACGTCCTTATCGCCGACCATCGGCTTGATGAACCCATAACCCTTTGTCGGGTTGAACCACTTGACGGTGCCTTTTTGCATCGCCTGTCTCCTGGTCTAGACGTAAAAAAGACGCGGCCACGCTTTTCGCGTGCCACGCCACAAGCGGACTTCCGGATGATGTCTGCTCAATTTCCCAGTCGCGAAACGCACAGCCGATCGGCCTAATTCCGATTGTGGCGGGGATTGCAACACGAAATTTGCGCGTTAGCAAGCTTCTGGCGCGGCTCGGAAAATCGGCAAAGCGGGGCGACGGCGCCCGGCCAGCTGTGGCTTGGGAACAACAAGGCGAGGTAATCGCCCCCGTCGGGCGGTCGTCACCGATTGACGCTCCCTCAGAACTGGGGGCAAATCGCCTCCGGCGCCCCGCGGCGATCCGGCATTTCGTTGGGCTGCGCGATTTTTTGGGAAAAAGCGTTGATGTGCTGCGCATGGCGGTCCTCGCGAGCAAGGGAGACCGGGGCCGGTCGATGGCGCGCAGGGGTTCTCGTCATCTCTTGCGTGCTCGCCCTGGCGGCGGGGCCGGTTCAGGCGCAAACGCGTCCGCCGATCCCCGTTCCCGTGCCAACGATGGTTGATTCCGACCTGTCGACTGGCGCCGCGGTGGCGAATCTCGGCAGCAACTTCCTGGAGCGGCTCACAGATCAGGCGACGTACGGGTTCGGCCGGGCGTCGCGGAGCAATCCGGGCGGGGGCGGGGCCTCGGAGGCGACGGAGGCGCCGCGTTTCCGGACCTGGGGAGAGGCATACGGCATCTCGACCAGAACCGGCCCGCAAGCCGATTTCGTCGGCGACCGGCGCCAGACCTTGGGCGGCGTCGCCGGCCTGGGCGCCCGCATTGCGCCCGGCGTCAATGTCGGCTTCTCGGTCGACCAAAGCCGAACCGCGATTGACGTGCCGCTGGCGATGCAGTCGGCCACGCTCGATCTCACCCAGCTCGGCTTTACCGCCTCGGTGGACCGGGGGCCGTGGACTGGGGCCGTCGCTCTGGTTCACGGTTTTGGAAAGATCAACTCCGTCCGCGACACTGGAGTTGGCACCGCGAGCGCCGGTTACAACGGTCAGATCGATGGCGCGCTCACTGAGCTCAGCTACTACTGGAGCATGGATCAGAGCCGCATCGTGCCAAAGGCTGCGTTTGAATTTGTTCGCGCCTCGACGGGATCGTTTCAGGAGGTCGGCGGTCTAAATCCTGTGATGGCAACCGGTGCGGCACTTGAGCGGGCACGGGTCCTGCTGGGTGCGGAAATCGGTCGCTACTGGATCGTGGACCGGAAGGTTATCGACTTATCCGCCTACGGCAAATTCGTCGACAATTTCGAGCAGAATTTCAACGCGGTCACCGTCAGCCTCGGTCCTCAGAGCATCTCGGTCCAGGGTATTGGCGAAAGCCGATACGGCGCGGATGCCGGCGCGTCGGCCTCGCTCAGCCTGAGCAATACGGCGCGGCTTTACCTCAACTATGACGGCAAGTTTCGCGCCGCACTGCAATCCCATCAGGGGACAGCGGGAGTTGAACTGAGGTGGTAGCGATCTCTCCCATACCGCAATGAATCTCGACATCGAGCCTGCCGAGGACGCCGCCATCGGGGTCATATCGCCGCGAGCCAACGGCTACCTTGCAAGTCGTTCGGCGAGTTCGATGAGGACACGCCGGTCGGACGGCTCCTTGATTTTTCTAAAGGCGACGACGAGCCGCAGCCCTTCGACAACATTCAGATCGATCTGGTTATCCCGAAGCAGCTGCAACAGTTTGTCGCCGGGATGATCGGAATCTTCGATGTTCACGGTGAGAGCTCCACAAGCGAGTAACAGATAGCGGGCTCCGAAAACGATCTCAACGAACTGGCTTTCACTATTTCGACGGCGACGCATAAAGCGCGCCACAGCGCTTATATTCTATCGATGGTCTTGGTGGAAGTAACCGACGCGAGGAAAGCCGCGGAGGACAACTGGCGAGGTTGCGCATTCATTCTTGCGCGCCCCCCCCAGGAATTGCACGTATCGCAGGCGGTGTGTGTACGGTTAACGACAGGACGTTAGCTTCGGTCGACCCTGACGACCCTGCCTTTTTCTATCGCCAGCGCCAGCCGGCCATGCTTTAGCGCAAGCGCGGCTTCACCGAACAGCTCGCGACGCCAGCCGTGCAACGCACCGACGTCGGCGTTGTCGTCGGCGGCGATTTGCTCGAGGTCGTCGACGGTCGCGATCACCTTGCTGGCGACAGCGTGACGTTCCGACGTCATCCGCAGCAGAACCTTAAGAAGCTCGACGATGGCAGCCCCATTGGAATTGCTGCGGGGTTTTTCGATCTTCGGCAATGCCGCGAGATCGCGCGCGAGGCCGCGCTGCACGGCAGCCACGATCTCGGCGCCCCATTTCGATCGATCGAAGCCCTTCGGCAGCGAGCGCAGACTGGCGAGCCGTTCCAGGCTCGTTGGCGCATGGGTGGCGATATCGCCGACCGCGTCGTCTTTCAGAACGCGGCTGCGCGGCACGTCCCGGCTCTGCGCCTCCTGTTCGCGCCATGCCGCGACTTCCATCAGCACCGCAAGTTCCTTGGGCTTGCGGACCCTCGTCTTTAGCCGCTCCCAGGCGCGCTCGGGGTGGAAGTCGTAGGTCTTGGGCGAGGTCAAAACCTCCATTTCTTCGCTGACCCAGTCGCTGCGGCCGCGCTTTTTGAGATCGATGTCGAGGGCCGCGAACACGTCCCGCAGGTGGGTAACGTCGGCGAGCGCGTAATGCATCTGTTCTTCGGTCAACGGCCGGCGTGACCAATCGGTAAAGCGATGGGTCTTGTCCGGCCGATGGCCAGTAATGCGTTCGACCAACTGGTCGTAGGCAATGGAATCGCCATGGCCGAGCACCATGGCCGCCACTTGGGTATCAAAGATCGGGTGTGGGACGATGCCCGCCTGATGCCAGACGATTTCGATATCCTGACGGGCAGCGTGGAATACCTTGAGAACCTTCTCGTCGGCCATCAGCGCGAAGAATGGCTTAAGGTCGATGCGCTCGGCGAGGGCGTCAACGACAACCGCTTCCTCGACGCTTGCCATCTGCACGACGCAAAGCAGCGGATAATAGGTTGTCTCACGCAGGAATTCGGTGTCGACGGTGATGACCGGGTGCTTGGCGAGGCGGGCGCAAACGGCCGCGAGTTCGGCGGTGGTGGTAATCAGTTCCATATAGGGTCCATAGCGCTTTCCAGAAACGGCGTTCGGCCGAAAGCGCTGATATGTCAAGGGCCGTGCGGCAAATTCGGGTCACGCAACCCAGCCTGGCAACATCTTTCGGCGGTCTCGCGGCCAGCGTCCATTTGCCGGGTTTGATCCAGCCCAAACCCTCGGCCCTGGAAATGCGGCCGGTCAGAAGTCGCTGGCGTGTCGGCCGGAAGGCCGCCGCGAAGTCGGAACCGCCAGCACGATGACGCAAAGCGCGACCATCGCAAGCCCTATGAACTCAAGCACCAGCGCGTCCACGGTAATCTCCCCAAACAAACCGATAGATTTGTCGGAGGGCGATTGACCGCTTCTTAATTTAGGGCCGCCGGCGTCCTGCGCGGCGCCCAATATTGGACGGAGGGTTAACGATTTACGTCCCGCAAAATGTCTGAAGCACGCGCTGGTGCGGTTGCGGCGCTTGCGCATAGGCCGACAACGTCGGTTGGTCTTCATACGGCGTTGAAAGCACGGCGAGAAGCTCCTCGAACGGCGCGAAGTCATCGTGGTTGACGGCGGCCTCGATCACCGCCTCGATCCGGTGATTGCGTGGAATGAAGGCCGGATTGATGGCCCGCATGGCGATCCGTCGCGCGGCGGCAGTTTGCGGTTCGTCGCTCATGCGCTTTCGCCAGCGGACCGCCCATTCGTCGTAGGCGGCCGGGTCGGCGAATAATTGCCGCACGGCTTGATCGTGGGCCTCATCGAGCGCGGCCTCACCCAGACCGCGGAAGGTAAGGGTGAAGTCGGCCTGGTTCTTGGCCATCGTGTCCAACAGGTCCTGCACCAGCGCCTCATCGCCGTCTCGCTGCGTGAGCAGACCGGTCTTGTGACGGAGCCCGGCCTGATAGGCGGTGGTGAACTTTTCCGCGAATTCGCCGAGAATGAATTGCGCCTGTTCGATGGCCTTGTCCTTGTCGTCGGCAAACAGCGGCAGCAGGCATTCCGCAAGCCGGGTCAGGTTCCAGAGCGCAATTCGCGGCTGGTTGGCGTAGGCGTAGCGGCCTTGTTCGTCGATCGAAGAGAACACCGCCGCCGGGTCGTAATGATCCATGAAGGCGCAGGGGCCGTAGTCGATGGTCTCGCCGGAGATCGAGGTGTTGTCGGTGTTCATGACGCCGTGGATGAACCCGACCAGCAGCCAGCGTGCGACCAGTTCGGCCTGCCGCGCGATAACGCCTTCCAGCAGCGCGTGATAGGGGCGCTCGGCATTTGCCGCTTCCGGATAGTGCCTGGCGATGACGTGATCGGCCAGCCGCCGCACCCCCTCGGTGTCGCCGCGGGCCGCGAAATACTGGAACGTCCCGACGCGAATGTGGCTCGATGCAACACGGGTGAGAACGGCGCCCGGCAGCGCCGCCTCGCGCAGCACATTCTCGCCGGTAGCGACGGCGGCGAGCGATCGCGTGGTCGGAATCCCGAGCGCCGCCATCGCCTCGCTGACGATGTATTCGCGCAAAACGGGCCCGAGCGCGGCGCGGCCATCGCCCCGGCGTGAAAACGGTGTCGGCCCCGAGCCCTTGAGCTGAATATCGCGGCGTACCCCATCCGCATCGATCACTTCACCGAGCAGAATGGCGCGGCCATCGCCGAGCTGCGGCACGAATTGACCAAACTGGTGGCCGGCATAGGCCATCGCAATCGGCTCCGCGCCGCTGGGAACGCGCTTGCCGGCCAGGATTTCGGTTCCTTCCGGGCTCTCCAGCCGGTCAGGATCGAGGCCGAGCCGGGTCGCCAGCGGCCGGTTCAATTTGATCAGCCTTGGTGATCCCACGGGCGTCGGCGCAACCCGCGCGAAAAAGCCGTCCGGGAGCGCCGCATAGGTATTTTGAAAGGGGAAATGCACCGTCATGCCATCAAGATAGGCATATGTTGCGATTAGACAATCCGCCTGCCTCGGACGCCCTGCAGGTCGGGTGCATATCGGCGGTTTTCCGGCTCTGCCTGAAGGCCCAGTTTTGGCCTTCCTTCGGTTGCCGCGCCTGAAAGCCTCGGGTAAACCCTCAACCTCTTTGGGCAGGCCCTGGCCGCTCGATTCGATCCTCCGACATTTGTTTCTGGAATTTCCATGCATCGTTACCGGTCCCACACCTGCGGCGCGCTCCGGGAGAGCGATATTGGCCAGATCGTTCGTTTGTCAGGCTGGTGCCATCGTATTCGCGACCATGGCGGTGTGTTGTTCATCGATTTGCGCGACCATTATGGCCTGACGCAATGCGTTGCCGATCCGGATTCGCCGGCGTTCAAGGATGCCGAAAGGCTGCGTTCGGAATGGGTGGTGCGGATCGACGGCAAATTGCGCCGCCGCCCGGCAGGCACGGAAAATCCGGAACTGCCGACCGGCGCGGTTGAGGTCTATGTCACCGAGATCGAGGTACTGGGGCCGGCGGGCGAGCTGCCGCTGCCGGTATTCGGCGAACAGGAATATCCCGAAGATATAAGGCTTAAGTACCGTTTCCTCGACCTTCGGCGGGAGAAACTGCACCAGAACATCATGACCCGCGGCGCGATCGTTGATGCCATGCGCAAACGCATGAAGGATCAGGGATTCTTTGAATTCCAGACCCCGATCCTCACGGCGTCCTCACCGGAGGGGGCTCGCGACTTCCTGGTGCCTTCGCGAATTCATCCGGGCCGGTTCTATGCGCTGCCGCAGGCACCGCAGCAGTACAAACAACTGCTGATGATGTCGGGCTTCGATCGCTACTTTCAGATCGCGCCGTGCTTCCGCGACGAGGACCCTCGCGCCGATCGGTTGCCCGGTGAATTCTACCAGCTCGACGTCGAGATGAGTTTTGTGACGCAGGACGACGTGTTTGCGGCGATGGAACCGGTGATCACCGGCGTGTTCGAGGAGTTTGCCAAAGGCAAGGCGGTCACCAAAAGTTGGCCGCGGATCCCGTTCGCGGAAGCCGTGCGGAGGTACGGCACAGATAAGCCCGATTTGCGCAATCCGATCGTTATGCAGGATGTCTCCGAACACTTTCGTGGTTCCGGCTTCAAGGTGTTCGCGCGGATGCTGGAAGACCCGAAGAACCAGATTTGGGCCATCCCGGGCCCTGGCGGCGGCAGCCGCGCGTTTTGCGACCGGATGAACTCTTGGGCGCAGGGCGAAGGCCAGCCGGGCCTGGGCTACATCATGTGGCGCGAAGGCGGCAGCACGACGGAGCGAGGAACCGAAGGTACGCTGGATTTGTCAAAAGCGGACGAAAGGGCCGCGGCTGAAAAGGCTACCTCGCTAGCCAAGGAGGGGAGGGTCATTGATGCCATTAAGACCCTTCAGGGGGCAGGACCGCTCGCCAACAACATCGGCCCGGAGCGGACGGCCGCAATCCGCACGCAGCTCGGATTGAACGAAGGCGATGCGGCGTTCTTCGTCGCCGGCGACCCCGACAAATTCTGGAAGTTCTCAGGGCTTGCACGCACCAAACTGGGAGAAGAGTTGAACCTGATCGACAAGGATCGGTTCGAACTCGCCTGGATCGTCGACTTTCCGATGTACGAATACAACGAGGAAGACAAGAAGATCGACTTTTCGCACAATCCATTTTCGATGCCGCAGGGTGGTCTCGAGGCGTTGCAGACTCTGGACCCGCTGACCATCAAGGCGTTCCAGTACGACATCACCTGCAACGGCTACGAGATCGCTTCCGGCGGTATCCGCAACCACCGACCCGAGGCCATGGTGAAGGCATTCGAGATCGCCGGCTATGGCGAGAAGGACGTCGTCGAGCGCTTCGGCGGCATGTATCGTGCATTCCAGTACGGCGCGCCGCCGCATGGCGGCATGGCGGCTGGGGTCGACCGTATCGTCATGCTTCTTTGCGGCACCACCAACTTGCGGGAAATCTCGCTGTTTCCGATGAACCAGCGGGCCGAAGACCTGCTGATGGGCGCACCTTCGGAGGTGACGGCGAAGCAGTTGCGCGAGCTTCATATCCGGCTCAATCTGCAGCCGAACTAAACCGGCCACCGAAGCCTTGAATTCGTGGTCGAAGGCGACCCGCGGGGGAATGTATGCCGTCCTACTCTGAAGATCTTCACGCAGCCGCGCTCGCCTATCACCGGCTGCCGCGACCCGGCAAGCTTGAGATCCAGGCAATCAAGCCGCTCGCCAACCAGCGCGACCTTGCGCTGGCCTATTCGCCGGGTGTTGCGGCCGCCTGCACCGCGATCGCGGCCGATCCCGCCCAGGCGGCGTCGCTGACGACCCGCGCCAATCTGGTTGCCGTCGTTTCCAACGGTACCGCGGTGCTCGGTCTCGGCAATATCGGCCCGCTGGCGGCGAAGCCGGTCATGGAGGGCAAGGCGGTTCTGTTCAAGAAATTTGCCGGGATCGACGTCTTCGACATTGAGATCGCCGCCGACACCGTGGAGCGCGTGGTCGAGACCGTGGCGGCGCTGGAGCCGACCTTCGGCGGCATCAATCTGGAGGACATCAAGGGCCCGGAGTGCTTCGAGATCGAGGCGCAACTCAAGGCGCGCATGAAAATTCCGGTGTTTCATGACGATCAGCATGGCACTGCCATCATCGTCGGTGCCGCGATCACCAATGCGCTGCGGCTGAACGGCAAGCAGCTTGCCGACGTGAAGATCGTCTGCTCGGGTGCGGGTGCGGCGGCGATTGCCTGCCTCAATCTCCTGGTGTCGATGGGCGCGCAGCGCAAGAACATCTGGGTTTGCGACATCGACGGCGTCGTGCATGAGGGCCGCAAAACGCTGATGGATCGCTGGAAGGCCGTCTATGCGCAGAAGACCGACAAGCGCGTGCTGGCCGAGGTGATCGGGGGCGCCGATATCTTCCTCGGCCTTTCAGCGCCCAATGTGCTGAAGCCGGAAATGGTCAAGCAGATGGCCGACAAGCCGCTGGTGTTGGCGCTCGCCAATCCGACGCCGGAGATCATGCCGGATGAGGCCCGAAAGGCGCGGCCGGATGCGATGATCTGCACCGGGCGTTCCGACTTTCCCAATCAGGTCAACAACGTCTTGTGTTTTCCGTTCATCTTTCGCGGCGCGCTCGATGTCGGCGCCACCGCGATCAATGAGGATATGAAGCATGCCGCGGTGGCTGCGATCGCGCAGCTCGCGCGTGATCCGCCGTCGGATGCGGTGACGTCCGGCTTTGACAGCGGTGAAACCCAGGGGTTTGGCCCGGGCTGGCTGATCCCGAGCCCGTTCGATCCGCGACTGATCCTGCGGATTGCCCCGGCGGTGGCAAGGGCGGCCATGGATTCTGGTGTGGCCACCCGGCCGATCGCCAATTTCGAGGACTACACGGCTCAACTCGAGCGCTTCGCGTTCCGCTCCGGGCTTGTCATGAAGCCGGTATTTGCCAAGGCAAAAGCCCAGCCCGTGCGGGTGATCTACGCCGAAGGCGAGGATGAGCGTGTCCTGCACGCAACGCAGGTCGTTCTGGGGGAGAAGCTGGCGCGGCCGATACTGGTGGGGCGTCCATCGGTGGTCGAAGCGCGGATCAAAAGGTTTGGCCTCGCCATAAGGGCCGGCGAAGACTTCGATCTCGTCAACCCCGAGGACGATCCGCGCTATCGGTCCTATGTCCAGTCCTATATCGACATTGCCGGCCGGCACGGCGTGACCCCCGACGCCGCACGCACGATCGTGCGGACCAATGCGACCGTAATTGCCGCGCTGGCGGTGAGCCGTGGCGAAGCCGACGCCATGATCTGCGGCGTCGAGGGCAGCTACATGAGCCATTTGCGGCACGTGCGCGAGATCGTGGGCTTTCTCCCCGGCGTCAGCGATTTCGCGGCGCTGGCGCTCTTGATCACCAGCAAGGGGGCTTTTTTCATCGCCGATACGCAAGTGCGGCCGAACCCGAGCGCCGAGGAGCTGGCGGAAATGGCGGCGCTGGCGGCGATCCATGTCCAGCGCTTCAATATCAAACCCAAAGTCGCATTCGTGTCACATTCCGATTTTGGCAGCTATAATACGGAATCTTCGCGCAAAATGCGCCGAGCCACCGCGTTGTTGAAGAGCAGCCATCCCGAGATCGAGGCGGATGGCGAGATGCAGGGCGATACCGCGCTTTCGGCGGCGGCGCGGAAGCTGATCCTGCCGCATTCGAAGCTGGAAGGGGAGGCCAATATCCTGATCATGCCGAACCTCGATACCGCCAACGTCGCCTATCAGATGATCAAGTCACTGGCCGACGCGCTACCGGTTGGACCCATCCTCATTGGACCTTCGCGACCAGCTCATATTCTGACCCCCTCGGTCACCGCGCGCGGCATTCTCAATATGACGGCGGTTGCCGCCGTCGAAGCCCAGGAGCGTGCCGGCCGCCAGCAACCGTCGCTTTTTGCTTAGCCCAAGCAGGGTCGCGGTCACGGTCAAACGCGGAATCGATTTGACCGTTTGAAAAGCCGAAGCGGAACGACCATAATCGCTCCGCCGCCTAGCCACCCGCGATTGCAGCATTAAGTGAGGCCGACCATGCCAGCGTTCATCACCATCGGGCGAGTTTTGTTCGCCGTGCTCTTCATCTTTTCCGGAGCTTCCAAGCTTCTGGACCTGGCGGCGACGGCGCAAATGACGGAGAAGATTGTTTTTCCGGCGGCGCTGGCAACTTACACCGCACAGCTCGAAGGCATGACCGGGATGCCGATGCCGCAAATGCTGGCGATTGCGGCGGGTGCGATCGAGCTGATCTGTGGTTTCGCGATCGCACTCAATTTCGGCGTGCGCTTCTTTGCGATCCTGCTGATCCTGTTCGTGGCGGGCGCGACCTTCTATTTTCACGACTTCTGGAATCAGACCGGCGCCGATGCTCGAAACAACATGGTCCATGCGTTGAAAAATCTATCGCTCATCGGCGCCTTATTCATCATTGCGGGATATGGCCGGGTGGCGTCCCCGCCAGAACCCGCCTATGACGTCTAGATCATGATGCGATTAAGTTGAATCGCATCATGATCTCATATCTTTGTTTGAGCATGATCTCCGCGCAAACGCTTCGCGTTTGTTGGCTAAGGGAAAACCGGTTTCCACTTTTCCGGATCATGCTCTAGAGCATGATGTTTTCTGATCGAGTGAGAATCGCGGCACCAACCGGTGCCGCTCGGGCCGACTCTAAGACACGCGCCGCCACGGCGTGACATTGACGCCGTCGGCGAAGTCGAGGATCCGACTTTCGCCGGCGCTCAGGCCGTGAGCGGCCAGGATTTCCTGGGGGGAATGGTCGGGGACGCCCGGGAAGCATGGTTCGCCCCCCGGCAGTCTTACGCCAGGCGCCTGCGACAGCCAGAAAGTGTCGTAGCGGTCCATGAACATGGCGAACACAACCGGTCCGCCAATGATTGCAATGGTGCCGGAACGCACGCCGGCATGATCGCAGGCGGCTTCGAACGAAGCTCCGGCCGGATTCCACAGCGTGGCTTTGGGATTGGCCGGATCGGGCGCGATGCCGCCGATCGTCCGGGTCACGATGATCCGTTTTCGCCTTGGCGAATTCGGCTGGGCCTCATGGGAGTTGCGGCCATGCACGATCAGGTCGGCTCGGTCGAGTGCCGCGGTGAAAAATCGCTTGTCGCCCTCGAATTTCAGCCCATCCGGCATCACGCGATCGGCGTTCGCCAGCATTCCGTCGGCGGACACGATGACATAACCGTCAATCTGGAGCGCCGGCACGGCGCTTTCGATCGCTGCCAGCCTATTCCGAAATCGTCTGGACCACGCTGGAAACGGGCCGGGAACTCACCGTCGGCAGCTTGGCGTCTTTCAAAACCTCTTCGTCGTATCGCGCGATGGTCTCGACCGGCGCCTTTGCCTTCATCTGCACCACCTTGTAACCGCTGGCCTTCAGCTTGCGCAGCAGGGCAGGCAAGGCCTCGGCGGTATGTTTATGGAAATCATGCATCAGGATGATGCCCTTGCCGAGCTTGTCGAGCTTTTTCATGACGACGTCGATCACCTGTTGCGGGTTGCGCGCCTTGAAGTCGAACGAGTCGAGGTCGCAAGAAAACATCGCGATGTTCCGGGTGCCCAGATAGGTCACCATCTCGGGTGGGTGTTGCAACGCCGGGAAACGGAAGAAGGGCGAGGGCGAAGCGCCCAACGCCCACTTCACCGCGCTGAAACCTTTCTCGATTTCTTCCTTGCGCTGATCTTCGGTCAGTTTCTTGTTGGTGAGGGTCGCGTGCGACCAGGTGTGCGATCCGATGGTGTGACCGGCCGCGGCAACCTGCTTTAGGATTTCAGGATAGTAGGTCGCGTGCTTGCCAATCGGAAAGAAAACACCGGTCGTACATTCCTCCGCCAGCGTCTTCAGTACCGAGGGCGTGTTGAGCGGCCATGGGCCGTCGTCGAACGTCAGCACGATTTCCTTGTCGCGCAGAAAATCCAATTGCTTGAAGTGCTCGAACCCGAAGCCCGGTCCGCCCGTGGTATCGATCTCAACGACGCGGCCGATCCCAAGCGCATCCGGATTGGCGCAAGGCGCCTTTGCCGGCGCAGGCGCGGCTGCCGCGGCAGGCGCCGCGGTACCCTTGGTGACGGGGGTCTGCGACCATGCTGCGTCTGTCGCGCACAGCGAAACCGCACTTGCAAAGATCAAACCTGCCGCAATCCGCATGTTGTTCTTCCCCTGTTGTGATCGCGCGCCCGGCCTCGGCGTTCGCCGCTGGCCCCGAGCGATTTCTTGGCCCCGATGATCATAGCCTAGTTGGACCGGCGCAGCCACCGCAACGGCTTTTTCACCACCAGTGAATTTGTCGGTCGAACCGGTTAATTTCCACAAATAGGTTCAAGTTTTGAGGCGCTACTCAGGAGTCGGCAAGCAGGCGTGCAATCGCGGTTTTGATTCGGGTGTCCAGCGGTTCGACGGTTTCGGGAAAGACCTCAGCGATATAGCCGTCGCGGCCGATCAGATATTTGTGGAAGTTCCAGCGTGGAACATCCTTCGGCCGCGCATTCGCTGCCCATCTGTAGAATGGATGCGCCTCCGCGCCTCTCACCACGGCCTTTGCCGTCATTGGAAAAGTCACGCCATAATGGTGCTGAGCGGTTTGCGCGATTTCAGCGGCGCCGCCGGGCTCCTGGGCTCCGAAATCGTTGGACGGTACGCCCACGATCATCAAACCTCGATCGTGAAACTCGGTCCACAGTTGCTGTAACCCGGCATATTGCGGCGTGAAGCCGCACAACGATGCGGTGTTGACGACCAGCACCGGACGGCCGGCAAAATCCGCAAGCCTGATTTCGCCTCCAGCCAATGCAGGAAAGGAAAAGGCGAAAGCCGTGACCCGTGTCATCGCGGTTTGCGCGCGGCACGTCTTCGTCCAGGTCGGAGCCGCCAGCGCGGTGAGCGCTGAGATGAGAATTGTCCTGCGGTCGATCATCGCAAGCCCCACGATTCGCGTTGACAAAAGCCGGCGCAGTTTAACCCAACCGGCGCACTCGTGTCTCGCAACAAGCCGTCATGGACGGGCTGCAGGGCACCACGGCAGAGGCAGCAGCGGAAGGTAATGCCGGTTCCAATCGCAAATCGGCTCCGGTCCCCTGCGCATGAAGGCGTATTTGATCGGTTCGGCCTGGCCGACCGCGACATGCAATCCGAACAGAACCATCGCGACCGGATAAGTCCATTGATGAAAGCGCAGATCGGTCAAGCGATCGAGCAGGATCGCGCCAGCGAGGATAATCAGGGGATCGGTGAAGATGAAATATTCGGATTTCAATCCACGCCGCACGCCGAGCGCGTCGATCATGGTCGCAGTCGTCAGAAGCATCAGGGCCTGGATCGCCGCCTGTCTTTCGCCGCGTAGCCATGCCGCGATGATACCGGGCACGATCAGCCAAACCAGAAAAACCGTCGGGCGTGGCGAGGAGTGCAACACGAAGGTGTAGCGCGAAAGAGTCGATGCGACCCCATCGAGCAGGAGCCAAAAAATCCCCGACAGGTCGGATCCGCCCGCCACGGCAGTCGTGTCGGCATCCGCAAAGGTCAGCATTTTCTCCAGCGGGTTGAACACCGCGATCACGTTGCTGGCGCTGTATTCGAGATTAAGCACGAGCAGCGCCAGCAAGGCACCGCCGGCCACCGCCAACATCGACGCCAGTGTCTCAGCCGCGCTGACGCGCCAGATCATGGCATAGGCAATCATGCAGCCGCCGATCAGGACGATGAGCGCGGCTTGATAGACGCCGAAGCGGCCGAGCAACGCTGGATGGAATTGCGCGGCATCGAGCAGCGCGCGATCAAAGCCCGTGGCGGCGAGCGGCCAGGCAGCCCATGCCGCCGTCGTCGCCGCGACCGCGGCGATGATCGCCGCCGGCCAGCCCGATCGCGCACGACGCCAGAACGCGATGCTGGCGCCTTCCGCACAGCCGAAAGGCAACACCAGCACTGGCAGTGCGCCGATCAGCAGAATCACTTGCACCTTGTTCTCCAAACCCACCACACAAAGCGCGGCCGCAACCGCTAACCCGAGCGGGCGCATGAGACTGGCGCGGCGACCGATCGCGATCAGGATCAGTAGCGCGAAGATGACGGGACATGCGGCGACCAGTTCGCTGCGCAAGATGCGCGAATGCACGGCAACGCCGCCGGAGAAGGCAAACGCGAGGGTCGCAATCAGTGCGACCCGCCAGTCACGCAAAATGGCCCGGAGCAATCCCGCAAAGATCAATACGCAAGCGGTCGCGATCAGAAATGCGAGAGCGCGGCCGGCACGAACCGCGCCGGTCATGGCGGCATCGAAAGTCGCGGAATCGGAGGCCGGCGGAATCGTTGACAGCGAATAGAAGTCGAGCAGGCCGAGACCGTGCAGCAGCTCAAACCAGACTTTCACCAACAGAATGGTGATGTAACCGGTATGATCGAAAAACAGCTGCGGCTTGCCGGCATTGAGGGCAAGCGCGTTGTAGATCACCATGAAATCCATGTCGGCGTTGCGCCAGTAAATCAGCGCGTAGCCATACAGAAGGAACGAAGCCGCCATCGCGGCGACTATCGCGGCCAATCCCCAACGCCATCCAAGAAATGTCAGCCGGTCGAAAGCGTCCGCGCGGGTCTGCGGTTGATTCGTCGCGGTCCGGGTGGGAGTTTGGTCCATGCCGGCGATCTTTCAGGAAGCGAAATGATGAAATCCGTTCCTTCGCCGGTTTCGCCGGCGGTTATGCCCTGATCCGAAACGATGATCGATCCGCCCGTTGAAAGCGCCTCGATAATTCTTGCCATGGCCTCTCGCGGCAGGGTGAGACGATCCAGGGCCTCGGTGGGGCTGTCCGGCATCGGTAATGGCTTTGCCTCGACCGGGCCAGCGCCTGCGATCTTCCGCCTGCGCGGGTTGGGCTCGGCTTCGCTGCGGTGATCGGCGTCTCGGGTTGCAGCGGGGAGCGAGACCACCGACCAATGCAGGATGTTGGGATCGCCCCGATCGACCCGCGCGGTGAATACATGCGTTCCAAGCGGCCGGTCGCTTGGGGCGATGGTCAGGGGTATCTCGAACCATGGAGCAAAGTTCTGCCGGACATAAAGCTTTGAATCCTTGCGGCTGACGAGTACCGCGATCTGGCCCGCGCGCTTGGGTGCCGCGACCGGGTCGGCGTTCGGCGCGGCTGCTTTGAGGGCTTCGCTGGGGCGGGTCTCTTTGGGGTCGTCCGGCTTCGCTTCGACCTTCGCCACCTCGGCCTGCATGGTGATTGTTTCGCCTGAGGCGGCCTCACCGTGTTTCGTGGGTTCCGGGTCAGCTTCCGATTTCAAGGCTTCGGGATTTGCTTGGGAGACGACCCGCTCGGAAGCTGGCGCGCTGTCACCTGCGGGCGTTGCATCCGACATGGTGACGGGGGCGTTCGCGGCGGGCAAGGCGCGGGCATCGGCGGTTCGCCGCTGCGACGGCGCGGAAGCCCGCGTTTCATCAGCTGCAGGCTTTGCGCTGTCGTGATGGCCGAGGGTCGATCTCAGTCCAGGGCTTGTTGCCGCGATCACAGGCTTGGCGTTCGCCTCGACCTCCACTGCCTTGTCGGCTTTTGCCGCCATCGGCGCATTCGTTTTCGGTTCATCGGCTGCGATCGGCTGAGGCGGCATTCTCGAGGTGGCTAGAAGCGGATGAGAGAAGCTGGCCGGGGTGATTTCGCCGGGGGTGATGACGACGCGCGCACCCATCTTGGTCCAGTTCCACATCTTCACGGCAAACGCCATCGGCATGCGGATGCAGCCATGCGAGGCCGGACGGCCGGGGAGCACGCCGGCGTGTATGGCCACGCCCGACCAGGTGATCCGCTGCATGTAGGGCATCGGAGCGCCGCTATAGATGTTGGAATGATGGAACTTGTGCTTCTGGATCACGCTGAAAACGCCCATCGGCGTCGGGTGGCCCGGCATGCCGGTGGAAACTGGAGCTTCAGCGAAGAACCCGTTGGCGTCGTAAATTCGCAGTTTTTGCTCGGCGATCGAGATCGAGATGACCAGCGGTCCCTGCGGCTTGGCCGATTCCTGCTCGGCAGTTGCGCTCTTTTTTGCCGCATGAAGGCGTGTTCTTGGGCGACGCGGCGGGACCGTCGGTGTGGGCTGCGAAATGCCCGGGTCGGGATTTTGCCAGTAGAAAATCGCGGCTTCCGCCTGTGCGGCGAGACCAACCGCCCCGGCCGCTGTCAAAATGGCAACTCGCCAAAGCCTTTTGGCCGCAACGGCAGCTTTGTGCCCGTTTACGCGCGTCATCCCTCGAATCCCATCCATTTGGAACTTAGTGTCGCAGACGAGATACGCGTTCACCAGCTGTAACGCTTCCAACACCGGCGATTTAAGCCCGAAGCGTAACAAAAAAGCCTCACATTCGGTTAAACGCATGGAAGTCCCCGTTACCGGCGGCCTTCCTGCGGGCACTCCCAACGCCTACATCCATGGAACTCGCCGACGGAGAAATTCCATGACATGTCACTCCTCTAGCCGATACGACATGCGGCGCGGACGCTGGGCCTTCTTGGCGCTCGCGCTGGGGTTGTGGCAGGGTTCGCCTGCTTTGGCGGCCGACGAACCGGATCTGATCTTCCGTCGCTCGACGGTGTTCAAATGGCTCAGCCCGAACGACAAGCTGGCGACCTATGGCATCGACGATCCGGAGGTCGAGGGCGTTGCTTGCCACTTCACGGTGCCGGAGAGGGGCGGCATCAAGGGTTGGCTGGGGGTTGCCGAGGAGGTCTCGGATATTTCGCTGGCATGCCGTCAGATCGGACCGATCCATTTCAAGAACAAGATGGAGCAGGGTGACGATATGTTTCGGCAGCGGCGCTCGCTCTTCTTCAAGAAGATGCAGATCGTGCGCGGCTGCGACGCCAAGCGGAACGTACTGGTCTATATGGTATATTCCGACAAGCTGATCGAAGGGTCGCCGAAGAATTCGACCTCGTCGGTACCCATCATGCCCTGGGGATCCGGCGATACGGTGGTGCAGAAATGCGGCGAGTTCGTCCATTAGGCGATATGGCGTCACGCCGCTCGCCAAAGCTATCGCTCGGCGGCAGGCAGACGCGGGCGAACCCATGGCTCCGTCCGGGCATTCGGGTCACGGCAACCGACCAAGTGCACGAATTTTTGCGGAGCCGATAGATTGCCACCGTCGCCGTGCTGTTCCGACATGGCGGCACAAACGCCCGCCGTCCTGAGCGCGCCGCGGCCGTCGATCCGCAGTTCGGGAAAGGGGTCTGCTCCGGCCAAAGCGTCGAGCCTTGGCCGATCGGGTCGCCGCGTTTTGCCTTGATTCCGGGTCGGGCCTTTGTTGCCGACGTCGGTGCTGCCGCTGCCCACGACGCGATCCTTGGTTGGAGCGTCGATAGCAACGCGCAACCTCCACAAAAAGTTGCACGCGATGTTGAGGGGTTCATTGCGGCCGCCGCACGGGGCGGTCTGCATCAGCAGCTTTTCGGCCCGCTTTCAGTGGATCGCTGGTGGCGAGGCCGGTCGCTCGGTTCACGCCCTCGGCCAATGAACGATAAAATTGGCCCAATGAACGACGATCGCCTTTGAAATCATTGATGTTTTCGAAAGCCGGGCGAAGATGAACGCATCTGTCGGCGCGTGCGATGCAGATGCGCCTATCTCTGCTTCGGCCCCAGGCGCGGAATACATTTTTGCGACCGAGTGATTCCGGTCGAGGTGATCCGCGTGCCGGAAATCTCCTTGATCTGGCCGGCTGGGCAAGTTCCGTCATCGACCTTGATGCGCTGTCCGAGCCGCAATTCACCGATGTCCTGCTCGCGCCAAACCGGTTGGGCCAAGGCCGGGGTGACCAGCGCGATCAGCGCACAGCCCCCGAACGTCAGAAGCGACGCGCGCTTGATCGATGATACCGTCAGGTTTGGGATATCCCGTCTCACTTGTTCTGTATCTTCAGCCCATTCGGGCCAACATTGATCTGCAGGCCTTCCGGTTGCTTCTTGGTTTGGTAGAGATTGTAGCCGAGCACGCCTACTGCCACGATCAATGCGCCGATGATGAGAAACAGAATGTTGCGGTTGCCGGGCATCGCTGTCTCCATTGGCTGCGAAAAATCCGAGCGCGCAGTGTATTGACGCGGCTGCGATTCTGAAAGCGACAACCGGAAGCGTGACGCCATGAATGCCAGCGATACCCGGCGAAAAATTCTCGATGCAGTCGACGCCAATTTCGACGCCCAGCTTGTGACCACCCGGGATTTTGTCGCAATTCCCTCCACCCGCGGCGCCGAGGGACCATGCCAGGACATGATGGGCGACCTGTTGCGCCAGCGCGGTTACGAGGTCGACGACTGGCACATCGACGTCAGCGAGCTCAAGGATTTGCGCGGTTTCGGTCCGATCGAGCATGATTTCTCGAAAGCCCGCACGGTGGTCGGCACCTACCGGCCCGCAAGCCATGTCGGCAAATCGCTGATCCTGCAAGGCCATTGCGACGTCGTGCCGACCGGGCCGCTCGAAATGTGGGAGACACCGCCGTTTTCGCCGACCGTGCGGGGCGGACGAATGTACGGTCGTGGCGCTTGCGACATGAAATCCGGCACCATCGGCGCGCTTTACGCGCTCGACGCGATCAAGGCCGCAGGCCTCAAGCCGACGGCGCGGATTCATTTCCAGTCGGTGATCGAAGAGGAAAGCACCGGCATCGGCGCACTCTCGACCTTGCAGCGCGGGTATCGCGCCGACGCTTGTTTCATTCCGGAACCGACCTCTGGCAGGATGGTGCGCTCGCAGGTCGGCGTGATCTGGTTTCGTCTCAAGGTACGCGGCCATCCCGTGCACGTGTTCGAGGCCGGTTCAGGCTCCAATGCGATCACCGCGGCCTATCACCTGATCCGCGCACTGGAGAAACTCGAGGCCGAATGGAATGAGCGCGCAAAGCGCGATCGTCACTTCAAGGCGGTGACGCATCCGATCAATTTCAACCCCGGCATCATCAAGGGCGGGGATTGGGCCTCCAGCGTGCCGGCCTGGTGCGATGTCGATTGCCGGATCGCGATCCTGCCGGGCTGGTCGGTTGCCGACTGTCAGGCCGAAATTCTCAAGCAAGTCGCCGCCGCAGCGCGCCACCATCGTTTCCTTTCCAACAACCCGCCGGGCGTTGAATGGTCCGGCTTTCTGTCGGAAGGCTATGAGCTGAAGGATTCCGTTGAGGCGGAAGCCGCGTTCGCCAAAGCTTATCACGAAAGTCTATGGCGGGGCGGTGCAGGACCTCGTCTTCACCGCGCTCACCGACACGCGGTTCTATGGGCTGAACTACAACATTCCAAGCCTGTGTTTCGGCGCCACTGGCGCGGCGATGCATGGCTTCAACGAATATGTTGACCTGGATTCATTGCGAAAATCGACCAAGGCCACGGCGCTGTTCATCGCTGAATGGTGTGGGGTGGAGAAGGTATGATGCCGTGTCCCGGACGCGGTGCAGCGTTCTTCACGATGCACCGCAGAGCCGGGACCCAACGCCTCTCAAATGAGATGGACCCCGGATCAGCAGCGCGCCACGCCGCAAAACGCGGCGCGTTGCGCAGCATCCGGGGAACGCTCAACGAGACGGCCAAAGTGCTGCGACAATCGCGTCCAGCCCGTCGGTCAGCGCGGCCGGACCGGGCTGCAGGATCAGCGGCGATTTGATCTCGACAATTCGGCCGTTGTGCACGGCCGGAATCTCGTTCCAGCCGGGCCGCCGTCTGATTTTGTCCGGAACGACCTTCTTGCCGCACCACGACGCCAAAATGACATCGGGTGCGGCAGTCCGCACGAGATCAGGCGAAATGATGCGGTCTTTGGCCGACTGTTGGAATCGCAAGTCCGGCAGGATGTCTTCGCCGCCGGCAATCTCGATCAATTCGGACACCCAGCCAATGCCGCTGATGAGGGGATCGTCCCATTCCTCGAAATAGAACCCGCGGCTTGGGCGAGGGCCGGCTTGCCGAGGCAATGCCGGCGAGGCGTTTCTCGTAACCGGAGGCCAGCTGATCGGCGCGCGCCGCTGCCCCAACCAGCGCGCCCAGTGTGCGGATCATCGCCAGGATGCCCCTAATGTCGCGCTGATTGAAAACGTGGATGGCGACGCCGGCGCGGACCAGGTCACTGACGATGCCGGCTTGCAGATCCGAGAAGGCGAGAACGAGGTCGGGCTCGAGCTTGAGGATTTTCGGAATGTCCGCTGAGATAAACGCCGATACCCGGGGCTTCTCGCGCCTGACCTGCGGGGGCCGAACCGCGTAGCCGGACACGCCGACAATACGGTCCTGCTCGCCCAGCAGATAAAGCGTCTCCACGGTCTCTTCGGTAAGGCAGACGATCCGGCGGGGAGGGAATTGGCGCATGCCGACGATATGGCGAATTATGAGGTTGTTGTCACGGCGGCTATTACCTGGCGCATCCTTGCCTGATTTGACCTTGCAAGCCATCCTCCCGGGAGAAGGTTTCGAGGAAGTTTGATGGATACGCGGGTCAAGGCCGCGTATCGCGACTGCAGACATATGGGAGCATTGCGAGATGACGCCGCTTGAGAAGATCAAGTCGATGAAAATGCCCTTTGCCGAATTGAAAGGGGTCACATTCACCGAGGCCGAAATGGATCGCGTCGTGGCGCGGATGTTGGTTCGCGCCGACCTCTGTACGCTCAACCGTATGATTCATGGCGGGGCGCTGATGGCATTGGCGGATTCAGTTGGGGCTGCGGCAACCCTGATCAATCTGCCGGAGGATGCCAAGGGCACCACCACCATCGAGAGCAAGACCAATTTCATCGGCGGTGTGAAGGAGGGATCAACAGTGGTTGCGACCGCGACCCCGGTGCATCGCGGGCGGCGCACCCAGGTCTGGCAGACAAGGTTGGAAACCGAGGAGGGGAAACTCGTCGCAATCGTGACCCAGACCCAGATGGTGCTCTGACAAATCGCCTAGCAACTTCCGTTGGTTAACGAGTGGGATGGCGGCATTTTGCCCTTATTTGAGGCGAGCTGCGGTCTTGAATTCTATGTTGCGATGCACAATATAGGCCATCTAGGGATTCGACGCCTCCTCGAGGGCTTCCAAGAGGAGTTTAGACGTGAGCTACCAGGACGCCATCGGTTCGACTGTTGCCAGAGGCACGGTTCGAACACTGAGCCAGCAGGAAGAATTGCCGCTGCTGCGCGATCATCTTTTGCGGCTTGATCGCGAAAGCCGCCATGATCGGTTCCACGGCTTCATGGACGATAGCTTCATCGAACGCTATGCCGCAAAATGCGCGAGCGACGGGACGATCATCATTGCCTATCTCGAAGACGGCGCGGTGCGAGGTGCAGCAGAACTGCATCCGCCGGACCGATCCCCGGATTCACAGCCTGAGGTCGCGTTCAGCGTGGAAGCCGGCCTGCGGCGGCACGGCGTCGGCAGCACGCTGTTCCGGAAGGTGATCGCCGAAGCGCGAGCCAGGGGCTACCGTTCTCTGAGGATCACCACTGGCGCGCAAAACCAGGCGATGCGGGCGCTCGCCCACAAGTTCGGCGCGCACCTGACGTTCCGTCAAGGCGAATCCACCGGAAGTATCGATCTAAAGCAGCAAGCTCAGCATGAGCCTGCGCGACTCGCGGTGACCACGCCGCTCGACGCGGCGCGCGCGATGGTCAACTTCAACCGCGCATACTGGCGGTTTGTGCTCCGGATGTACGGCTGGGGACGAACCGCCTGACCGGCAGCGCGTTGGTGCGGCCGTCAGCCGATCGCTAGCCAAGTGAACGGGCTTGACTGTTGTGCTGAGCGTCGTTCAGGTGCCGGTGCGCTTATCGTTGCCGAATTTCCTGACGATCCGGCGCTCAACCACGACCGAGCGCTGCGCGCCCTGTTCGCCGGCAATCACGCGAGTCGAAGAGCGCGCTAACGTGCGCCCGGCCTTCTTCACTTCGGCTGTGACGGATTCGACCGGCAGCCCCATCAGCGAAGCGGCGATCTCTGCCTGTTCACCCTGATCGTCCGTGATACCCGTCGCTGCGAAGATGGCTTCCTCCAGCGTCGGCGGATCGCGCCGCACGCGCCGCGGTCCATATTTCGTGTTCCAGTCCTGGCTCATCGCGGCCCCTTGTCTGCTGAAAGCGTATCTAGGGACGACTATGTTGCATTGCAATATGAAATTGGTGTGGCAGTCCAGCTATGCGTTCTCCAATCTCGAAGGTTTTCCACCCTTCTCGGCGTCGACGTTACGCGACCGGCCATCGGGATCATCAAGTCTCTCCCGCCATTTTCGATACGGCACCTCACGAAAGCGAATCACCGGTGCCTGCGAAGCCGACCGGCTGCTGCGGCCAGCGCTTGAGCGCAGCGTGGCCGGCGTCGGTCAAGACGTAAATGCCGCGCTCGGCGCGATCGAACCAGCCATACACATTGTGCAGCAGAATCTTCGCGGCGTCGGGAATCTCGGGCTTGAGGTCGCGCACGCGTCGCGGTCCCTGCGACAGCGCCATGGCGCAGGCCAAAGCTTGCTGGCGGTAGGCGGTCATGATCGGTGCGCGGGTACTGCCGCCCAGCGCCGGGTCGCCCTTGCGCCGCCGATGCTCGGCGACAAGGCGCGAACGTTTCTTCGGGTCGCGGCGCGGGCTGGTCGTGGGCGGCGCGACGATCACCTCGACATCGCCCGATTTCGTGACCGCAAGCATGCCAAATCCGAGCCGTCGGCAGAGATTGCGATAGCGCGCGTCGCTCTCCCGTCCCTTGCCGCGCTCGGATAGTCTGGCGGCGAGCCAGACCTCGTCGCAGGCGGCCGCGCGATCGACGGCCTGCAAGACCAGTTCAAGGTTGAAGGTAAGCTTCAATTCGCCGATCACCACGATCGGGGGGTCGTCGCCGCTCAGCGCGACGAGATCGCAGCCGCCGACTTCGCCCTTGACCGTAAAGCCGAGCTTCTCCAGGAAACGTTTGACGGGCAGATAAAGCGCGGTTTCCAAGGAGGCTCCCGGTGTCGTGGCCTGCGACTCACCGCCGGAGTTTAGCCCGGATCGTCGCTGGCGCCTGCGGCGTGATTTGCTCATGCAGGCCGGTCGCGGCTATTCTGCTCCCGGGACCAGACTTGCGGGCGCGGCAAAAGCGATGATCAGAAATGGCCTCTACCACATCACTGTGGAAATGCTTGACGGCATCAAGGGCGGCAATCAGGGGGTCATGGTGGTGCGCGACGGCACGCTGCGCGGCGGCGACTCGTTCTTCTATGCCTATGGCACCTATACGGCTGCCAACGGCAAGTGGAAGGGCGAGGTGACCAACCAGGAGCATTCCCCCACGTTTGGCGAGCGGCCGGTTTGGGAGCGCAAAGTAGTCACCATCGGATTTACCGGAACCTATACCGATGACTCGGCTGAAAGCGACGGCATTGCGCTCGCCGGCAAGCAAAGCATCCGGTTTAAGTCGAGGCTGCGGCTGCTGGTTCCGGACTAGAGAGCTTTCCTGAAACCTAAACCCGCCCACTGACCGGAACTAACGCGCCGGTGACGGCGCTGGCCGCATCGCTTGCCAGAAACAGGATCACGTTCGCCACTTCTTCCGGCGTCACCCATGTTCCGAAATCCGCGTTTGGCATGCTGGCCCGGTTCGCCGCGGTGTCGATGATCGATGGCAGCACCGCATTGACCGTGATCTTGCCCTTCCATTCCGCGGCAAGCGCCTCGGTGAGACGATGTACGCCCGCCTTCGACGCCGCATAGGCGCCCATGCCGGAGCCTGCCTGCAAGGCGCCCATCGCGCCGATATTGACGATCCGTCCCGCGCCGGAAGCGGCAAGGTGCGGCAACGCCGATCGCGACGCGTTCAGCGCGGTCATCACATTGAGCGCGTACATGCGCTGCCAGGTTCTCGGATCACCCTCGACGACGGTTTCGAACGCGAAGCCGCCGGCGATATTGATCAGCGCATCGATTTTGCCGAAATGCGACGCCGCCGCGTCGATCGCCGTCTTGGCCCTGGCCGCGTCGGTGAGATCGACGCCGCCCAGTTCAATCCGGCTGGGCGTCGCCGCGACTTGCGAGGCTGCGTGATCCACGCCGGCTACGCGCGCACCTCGTGCCAACGCCGACGTCACGACGACCTTGCCGAGCGCGCCCGAGGCACCGGTCACGACGATGACTTTCCCATTCATGCTCGGCCTCCGGGCCGCGAGGGATGCATCCACACTACCTTCAGGTGAATTTCATTTGCAATGCCAAGCGATTTTGCGTCCAAGTGAATACCCGGACGATTGGCCTTACCACGGACCATTCAGATGAGTGACCATTCCTCGAAATGCAATATTCCCGCTGAGCTAATACGTTTTGAGCGTCCGCTCTTTCATCTGGCAAAGCAGCTCGAAAGTCCAGGGCCAATCAAAATCGTGGCGATCGGATCGTCATCGACCATCGGTGAACGCACAATTGCGCCTTATCCCGGTCGACTTGAGACGGCTTTGCGCCGCCAGTTTCCTGGCCGGAGGATCGATGTGATCAACAAAGGTGTGAGCGGTCAGGAAGCGCCTGAGGAATTCAAAAGATTTGATGAGGATGTGATCGGGCAATCACCTGTCCTCACGATCTGGCAGATCGGAACCAACGCGATATTTCATGAAGGCTACGATCTGGACGACGTCGCGGCGGCAATCGCTGCCGGACTGAAACGGCTAAGCGGTCTTGCGATGGATGTGGTGCTGATGGACCTGCAATATGCCCCTGCAATCCTCAACGGCGGAAAGCTCGCCGGTACCGAGCAGATGGTGGGATTGATCGCCGATGTCGCAAGAAAAGCGGCTGTGAATGTATTTCGCCGCTTCGCCCTGATGCGGCATTGGCACAAAGACTGCGACACCCCCATCGATCAAATGATCGATCCCACCGACCCAAGCCATTTGCACCAAAGTGATTGGTGCACCGATTGTGTTGCAACCGCTCTTGACACGTTGATTGCGGATGCGGTGGCAAGGGCGTATCCGGCTATTTCAACTAGAGCGCGTTGTTTTTAGACGGCAACATATCCTGAGTTCGTGAAGTAATTGGCGCACTCGTCTTTGGAGAAGAGGTTGAGGAGATCGCCAACTTTTCGCCAAGTCGCTTCGGCGTCTCTGGTCTGG
>Ga0193751_1000471_pt1 | contig 31658 bp, 27 predicted proteins | sample L1c2metaG_FD_143050 | JGI IMG/M metagenome (GOLD analysis project Ga0193751, IMG submission 143050) | Soil microbial communities from a riparian zone of the East river system, Colorado, United States - L1c2 | ecosystem: Environmental > Terrestrial > Soil > Riparian zone | place: USA: East River...
AACACGAAATTGCGCCCGAGGATCTTCATCGCCTCGCGCACTGCGGTGCGGACCACCGGCTCGCCGAGGCGGCCGACGGCGCGGCCGAGCGCGGCACGCCAATTGTCCGAGCGGTCGTTGGCGCCTTCCAGGACCTTGCCGGTCAGCAGCAGCGAAAAGGTCGCGGCGTTGACGAACGAAGAATCGGACGCGCCCAGTTTCTCCGACCAGTCGGGTCCCGCGAGCTTGTCGGCGATCAGCTCGTCCGCGGTGTGCGCATCGGGGATGCGCAGCAGCGCCTCGGCCAGGCACATCATCGCGATGCCTTCGTCCGATCCGAGGTCGTAAGCCTGGAGGAAGGCGTCGATCCCCGACGGCTTCTGCGCGCGCATGCCCTTGACCAAAGCCCGCGCGGTGGCGGTCGCTTCGCCGAGCGTGTCCGGAGACAGCCGGGCCTGGCGGATGCGTTCGGGAACGACCTGCTCTTCGTCAGGCCGGTAGGCGCGCCTCAGCTCGGTTCGGTCGATCGGCCGCACGGCCGAGAGCGGACTGCTCGCCATGCCCCCAGCATGGCTCCGCCGCCCGCTTACGCGAGCTGGCCGTGGCAATGCTTGTATTTCCGGCCCGAGCCGCACGGGCACGGCGCGTTGCGGCTGATCGGCGCCTCGACCACCTCGCCCTGCGGTGAAGCTTGGGGAAGTGGCGGCTGCGGGATGTTGAGCGGCGGCAGGTTGGACAGGATGGCGCCGGTCGCGGCATCGATGTCAGCCGTATCGTCGTCGCCCGAGAACGGGTCGAGATGCTGGGTGATGAAGTCGGGGAGCACCGGCGGCGCCGCGTTTTCCAATTGGACCTGGGCGCGCATCAGGACTCGAGTCACCTCTTCGCGGATCGACACCAGCAGCCGCTCGAACAGCAGGAAGGCTTCCTGCTTATATTCGTCGATCGGCTTCTTCTGAGCGTAGCTGCGCAAGTGGATCACCTGCCTGAGCGCGTCGAGCGTAGCCAGATGCTCCTTCCAGTGATGGTCGAGGGTCTGGATCAGGATCTGCTTTTCGACCTCGCTCCAGCGCGCCGGCTCGACCCCCGCAAGCTTGGCGGCCATGGTCTCATCGGCGAGATTCTGCACCCGCTCGATGATCATTTCCTGCTCGACCGCTTCTTCCTCGAGCCATTCCTCGATTGGCGGCTGGAGCCCGAACACCAGCTCGATGCTCTCCTTCAAGCCGGCGACGTCCCACTGCTCCGGGTAGGTCCCCGGCGGGCAATGGACGGCAACGAGCACGGCCGCTGTCTCGGCGCGCATGTCGGCGATGACGTCCGCAACGGTCTCGGCGTCCATAATGTCGGCACGTTGCTCGTAGATGACCTTGCGCTGGTCGTTCATCACATCGTCGAATTCGACGACCTGCTTGCGGATGTCGTAGTTGCGCGCCTCGACCTTCTTCTGGGCGGTCTCGATCGCCTTGGAGATCCACGGGGAGACGATCGCCTCGCCGTCCTCGAGATTCTTGTTCATCAACCGCGAGAACATGGTCTGCGGACCGAAGATGCGTAAGAGATCGTCGTCGAGGCTCAGGTAGAATTTCGACAGGCCCGGGTCGCCCTGGCGGCCTGAACGGCCGCGCAGCTGATTGTCGATGCGGCGGCTCTCGTGGCGCTCGGTGCCAAGCACGTAAAGGCCGCCGACGGCGATCACCTTCTGCTTCTGCTCCTCGACCTCGGCCCTGATTTTCTCGATCGCCTTGGCGCGCTTCGGGCCGTCGTCGAGCTCGGCGAGCTCGTCGGCGATGCGAAAGTCGATGTTGCCGCCCAGCTGAATGTCGGTGCCTCGGCCGGCCATGTTGGTCGCGATCGTCACCGCGCCCATTCGGCCCGCCTGGGCGACGATATGCGCTTCCTGCTCGTGGAAGCGGGCGTTCAACACCGAGTGCGGGATCTTCGCCTTGTCTAGATATTCCGAAAGCATCTCCGACTTCTCGATCGAGATGGTGCCGACCAGCACCGGCTGGCCAAGCTCCTGCTTCGCCTTGATCTCCTCGGTGATCGCCCCGAACTTCTCCGGCATCGACTTATAGAAGACGTCGTCCTCGTCGATCCGGCACACCGGTTCGTTGGTCGGGATCGCGACCACGTTCATTTTGTAAATGTCGAAGAATTCCGGCGCCTCGGTCATCGCCGTGCCGGTCATGCCCGCGAGCTTGGGGTACATGCGGAAGTAATTCTGGAAGGTGATCGAAGCGAGCGTCTGGTTCTCGGGCTCGATCTCGACGCCTTCCTTGGCCTCGACCGCCTGGTGAAGTCCGTCCGACCAGCGCCGCCCCTCCATCATTCGGCCGGTGAACTCGTCGATGATGACGACCTTCCCGTCCTTCACGATGTAATCGATGTCCTTCTTGAACATGACGTTGGCTTTCAAGGCCTGGTTCAAGTGATGGACGACCTGAGTGTTGGCGATGTCGTAGAGGTTTCGGCCCTCGATCAGGCCGGCTTCCTCGAGCATCCGCTCGGACTTCTCGGTCCCGTCTTCGGTGAGGACGACGCTCTTCTGCTTCTCGTCGAGCTCGTAGTCTGCGGGAACCAGCGTCTTCACCAGCTTGTCGACCGAGATGTAGAGATCGGACTTATCGTCCGTCGGACCGGAGATGATCAGTGGGGTCCGCGCCTCGTCGACCAGGATCGAATCCACCTCGTCGACAATCGCGAAATGGAACGGCCGCTGGACCATCGCATCGCGCGAATACTTCATATTGTCGCGCAGGTAATCGAAGCCGAGCTCGTTGTTGGTCGCGTAGGTAATATCGCTATTGTAGGCGTCGCGCTTTTCCTCATCGCTCAAATTGGGGACGATTACCCCGACCGACATGCCGAGGAAGCGATAGATCTGCCCCATCCAGTCGGCGTCGCGGCGGGCGAGATAGTCGTTCACCGTGACGACGTGGACGCCCTTGCCTTCGAGCGCGTTGAGATAGACCGCTAGGGTCGCGACCAGCGTCTTGCCTTCGCCGGTTTTCATCTCGGCGATCTCGCCGCGATGGAGCGCGATGCCGCCGATCAGCTGGACGTCGTAGTGGCGCTGACCGAGCGTGCGGATCGCCGCTTCGCGGACCGTGGCGAAGGCCTCGGGCAGCAAATTCTCTAGCTTTTCGCCGCCCGCGAGCCGCTGACGGAACAGGTCGGTCTGGGCGCGAAGCTCGTCATCGCTCAGCGCCGAAATCGTAGGCTCGAGAGCGTTGACGGCGTCGACATATTTGCCAAGCCCGCGGACATAGCGGTCGTTGGCCGATCCGAAGATGCTTTTTGCCACTGCGGCGAACATGAAATTCCCTTAAAAACCCGCGCGTTCAAGAAGGCGAGGAACCGCTCGCCGACGCTGTGGGAAACTGCGCCGGGCGATGTAAGGAGCGCCCCTCTTATAGTCAATTAAGGGCGCGGACGCGGACCGGAGGGAATCAACCAGCCTTCGACTGCGACGCAACGTCGAGATTGCTCTCCAGCCATTGCTGGATCTGGCTGCGCGGCGCGGCGCCGACCTTCTGCGCCACGGGCTGGCCGCCCTTGAACAACAGCATGGTCGGAATTCCGCGGACGCCATAGCGGCTTGGGACATCCGGATTCTCGTCGATGTTGAGCTTGGCGACAGTCACCTTGTCGCCGAGCTCATTGGCGATTTCCTCGAGCGCCGGAGCGATCATCCGGCATGGCCCGCACCATTCGGCCCAGAAATCGACCAGTACCGGCCCTTCGGCGCCCAATACGTCGGTTGCGAAATTCTGGTCGGTGACGGTCTTGGTGGCCATGGCGCGCGAATCTCCTGCGGGCAGATCAACTGTCGAGGGCCATATGGGCGCTGGCCGGGCGGCTCTCAAGGCACGAGTTCGATCAGTTTTGGGCCGGACGTGTAGAGCAAAGCCGAGCGCACCCCCCGGCCGGGGAAAATCACGCGTAGCGCATCGGCATAGGCATCCATCTGCGCGCGGTGGATCGTTGGAATGTCGGCGGCGCTCACCGGCACCTTCCCGGTCTTGAAGTCGATCACGGAAATCCGGTCCTGTTCGACGAGCAGGCGGTCGACGGTGCCGGCGATCACGCGCCCGTCGGGCAACGCCGCGGCAAGCGGGGCTTCGCCGAGCGAGCCAGGACCGAACAGGTCCGAAAAGCGCGGATCGGAGAGGATTGCGCAGACCTGGTCGACGATCGCGTCGCGCGCGGCAATGTCGGCGAGCCCGCCCGACCGCTCGAGCCATTTTCGCGCAGCTTCGGGACGAACAGCCGGCTCGACCGCTACCAACCGTTCGAGCAATTGGTGGATCAGGGTCCCGCGCAAAGCCGACGCGCGCATCGCTTCGCTCGGAGGCGGTGCGGTTTCATCGTCAACGGCAATCGCCGAAGGGGCCAGCGGTCGCGGCGGGCGCGCCTCGGGCGGCGCCGTCGTCCGACTCCAATCGGGAATGACCGGCGGGCCGATCGGGGTGGGCGCCCGCTTCGGCCGCACCGCCCGCGGCCGGATATCTCCTGAATAGTGCGTCACCGCGATCCAGCGGTCGTCAGCTTCGGGCACCGCGCCGAGCGAGCCGAGCGCCCGCTCCACCCTTCTCCACCAGCTGTTTTCCGGGATCCCGCGGCTCGGCTCGACCCCAGCAACCACCAGCCGCTCGCTGGCGCGGGTCATTCCGACATAGAGCAACCGCCAGTGCTCCTCGAGCCCGCGCGCCTGCTCGTCGGCGGCGATGGCCGCGAACGGCTCGACCAGCTCGGCCTTGCGCGGGCGGATCACCGGCACTGTCAATTGACCCCGATCCATCGGCAAATCGAGCGGCGGGTTGCGCCGGCCGAGATTGGCGGGATCGGCGGTTGCGTCGGCGAGGATCACATAAGGCGCCTCCAGGCCCTTGGCGCCGTGGACGGTCATCACCCGCACCGCATTGGCGCGCTCGGAAGGGTCGCGCTGGATCTCGACATCGCCGCGCGCGAACCAGGCGTGAAAGCGGTCGAGCGACGGGATCTCGTGGCGGTCGAATTCGAGAGCGACAGACATCAGCTCGTCGATCGGATCGCGCGCGGCGAGACCGAGCCGGCGGTAGAGCTTGCGCCGACCGTCGATCGGGCCCGACAGGATCGTCTCGAGGAAGCGGGACGGCGTGGTGTAATCGGCCATCGCCAGCAGGTCTCCCAGGATGCAGTGCGCCGCAGCGAAATCTTCGCGCATGCCGGCCCTCTCGCGCAAAACGCGCCACAATCGTGCCTTCTCACGCCCGTGGGCCAAATCGAACAATTGCTGCTGGTCCCAGCCGATCAGCGGCGAGACCAGCAGACTGGCGAGGTTCAGATCGTCGAGCGGCTGGACCGCGAAGGCGACCGCGGCGAGGAGATCGCGCACCGCGAACGGCTTCGACAGGAACAGGCGGTCGATCCCCGCGACCGGTACCCGCGCGGAGAACAGCCGGGCGACGATCAGCGAGGCGAGTTCGCCGCGGCTGCGCACGAGGATCAGGATGTCGCCGGGGGCGAGCGGCCGCTTGGTCGTATCGAGCACCGGCGCTTCGTCGATCCAGTCGCGTACCTGCTCGGCGATTCGGTCAGCGAAGCGGCGCGCGTCCTCGGCGAGCCAGCCCTCCTCGCTCTCATCCTCCTCATCCACGCCTTCGACCGAGAAGGGTTTCCACAGCTCAACCATGCCGGGCCGCGACTCGTAATAAGCGATGTGCCTGGGCGGAGGCTCGGGCAGGCCCATGCCGTCGAACCCGACCTCGCGGATCATCGCGTCGACGCCATCGAGGACCGCCTGGGCCGAGCGGAAGCTGGCGTTGATCGACAGGTCGCGGAATTCCTGCGTGCTATCCTCGCCACTCAGCGCCGCGGCGCGCTCACGAGTCTCGGCGCGCATCCGGTCGAACTCGCGCGGATCGGTACCTTGGAAGCCGAAGATCGCCTGCTTGAAGTCGCCGACCATAAACAGGGTGCGCGTGCGGCCTTCGGCTTCGGGCGAGCCGCTGAAGAACTCTTCGGCGAGCGCTCGCACGATGTCCCATTGCGCCGCGTTGGTGTCCTGCGCCTCATCGACGAGGATATGGTCGGTGCGCTGGTCGAGCTTGTAGCGCACCCACTCGCCCATGCCGGGCTGGGCCAGAAGGCGCCGGGTCCAGCGAATCAAATCGTCGAAATCGGCGAGCCCGGCGCCGCGCTTGGCGTGGGCGTAGGCATCGGCGAAGACCTGCCCGGCGCGCAGTCCCGCGGCCATTTCGGCGGCGAGCCGGGCACCGTTCTGGATGCGCACCAGCTCCCCGATCAGATTCGCGAGACGGCCGGCGTGGGCCTCATAATGCGGTTCGGCCTTTATTTGGCCTGGATAGACACGTTGGATGGTTTTCTGCAGCGTTCGTAGCGCGGCCGCTCGCTCAATCGGCGTCAAATCAATCCAGGCTTCGATCGCATCGGCGAGCTGCAATCCGGTTTGCTTGCCCCACCTTCGATTAGCCTCCGCCACCGCCAGCAACAGGTCGCAATCGAAGCGGTCGTTGCCGCACTGGTGCATGACATAATCCTCGATCGATTCCCCAGGCACGCCCATCAGCGCGCGGAGCCGCGGTTCGATCGTGTCCGGGGGGCCGAGCGCGGCGAGCGCCTCCGGCGCTTTGGCGCAAAGCATCAGATAATCGACCGCCGGCCCCTCGCCGAGCCGCAGGCTCAGGCATTGCACGTCCTCGATCAGTTCCCGCCGCCCGCTTGACTCGGCCTCGGCGAGCAGTTTCGCGAGCGTGGTCCGCGCCAGCTCCTGCTCGGCGCGGCCTTCGAGGGGCTGGAAGCCGGGCGCGATTCCCGCCTCGGCCGGGAATGAGGCGAGCAACGCCTGGGCGAAGGCGTGGATGGTCTGGATCCGGAGACCCCCTCCCGGCGCTTCGAGTACCTTCGCGAACAGCCGCCGCGCACGCTCCTTGACGACCGGCGTGTCGGGCGCCCGCAACGCGAACAAGTCTTTCTTGAGGTCGTTCTCGGGCAGCCGCACCCAGTCGGCCAGCTGGCCACTAATGCGGTTCGCCATTTCGGCCGCCGCGGCCTTGGTGAAGGTGAGGCACAGGATCGTCTCGGGCCGCGCGCCCGACAGCAGCAGGTTGAGCACGCGGCCGGTCAGGACCTGTGTCTTGCCGGTGCCCGCCGAAGCCTTGACCGCGGCGTGGATCGCGGGATCAACCGCCTCGGTCTGCTCGCCCTCGAGCACTGGGAAGGGTTTGTAACGGCGGCGCATCAGGCGGCTTCCCAATCGCCGATCGCCGCCATAGATGGAAAGGCAAGGAGCGCAGAATGACGGACAAGGACGACGCGGACGAACAACGGCGCGCCAAGCTGGTAAAGGCCGGCGTCGCGGTCGGAATCGGCTCCGCGGCGATCGTCGCGGCCTTGCTCTACGCTTCCAAGATCAAGAAGAAGCCGCGCCGCTGAGCCCGTCATTCGCGGCCGTACCATTCTTCGAGTCGCATCAGCAGGTCATAATCGCCATAGGGCGCGTAGGCCGGGTTGAGCTTGGCGGTGAACGGCTCGCTCCCGGTCAGCCATTTGTCCGCGGCATCGCGGAAATGCGCTTCGGCATGGGCGAGGAACTCCGCCGGGCCCATCTTCTTGTCGGGGCAGACGCGCTTGCCGAAGCGTTCGCGGTCCTTGGTCAACGACCAATATTCGTGCGCCTCCGGATTGCCGATGATGTCGGGAAACCCGCCGGCGCGCGCAATCAACCCGAGCAGACCAAGCTGGAGAGCGAAGCCCTCGTCGACCGCCTTCTGCGACGGCGGCTTGCCCGTCTTATAGTCAATGATCACCAGGCCCTGGTCGGCGAGCCGGTCGATGCGGTCGGCTTTTCCGTTGATCATCACTCCCGCGATTTCAGTCTCGCCGCTGATCTCGGCCGCGAGCGGTCGGCGGCCATCGTCGCGGTTGGCGCGCTCCTCGCTTTCGATCCACCGGATCGCTTCGAGCAGGCGTGGCGCCCATAAGGCGCGGAGCATCGGATGGATGGTCGCGTGGCTGAGCAACGCCCGCGCCCGCGGCAGGAGCGCCTCGGGCGCACAATCGTCCTCCGCTAACCATTCCTCGAGCACCTTGTGGACCGCTGTGCCCTTCCACCTCGCGCTGTGGTCCTCGTCGATTCGGTCGAGAGTGCGCAAGCCGAGGATCCGCTGCGCATAGAACGCGAAGGGGTCAGCCTTGAGCCGGTCGACCTGGGTGACGGAGATCGTGCGTGGGCGAACTTCGGCGGGCGGTTGCGGGCGCGGTCGCGACGCGGGCGCGAGCTCCCCAGGATCGTCGAGCGCGCCGGCCAGCCGTTCGAGCCGCCTGTCGCGCGTGATACCCCCCGTCATCGCCTGCAGCCGCAGCCACAGGCGCGAGGCGATGGTCGGCGATCGGCTGTCGCGCCGCGCGCGGGTGATCAGCACCTGCGGCGCGCCGAGCGCACTCGCGAAATCATGCGCCGACAGTCCGATCCGGAAATCGAGGTTCGGCAAGCCAAGGTTGGCGCGGATTTTCGGGGCAAGCCACGGGTCGGGCGCGGGCGGCGCCGGCCACACGCCTTCGTTGAGGCCGCCGAGCACCATCAAATCGGCGTGCTGAAGCCGCGCTTCGAGCAGGCCCCAGATGAAAATCCGCGGATGGCCGCCAAACGCGGGCCGAATGCGCTCGCGATCGAGCAGCTGGCGGAGCACCGCCACCGCGTCGGTGGCGGCGATCGCCATGCCGAGCGCGGCCGGCGCGGTATCGAGCTCCGCGAGCAGCTCGGCGCCAAGGCGGCCGTCGGCGCCGCGCCAGGCCCGATCGCCGGCGAGAGCAGTCGCCGCCACCGCCAGCTGGCGCACGAAGTCGGCGAGGCTCAGCGGCTTGTCCAGCATGCCGCCAACGACTTCGATCGAGTGCCGCAGCTTCCACCACGCCGGGGCCGTCGATTTTTCCGCGAAATGCGCGTCGAGCCCGGCCAGCCCAGGTGCCGGCCGCGGGCCGCGCAGCGCGCGGTCGAGCGCGCGCACCTGGTCGAGCCAGCGCACCCGCTCGTCGTCTTCGCCGCCGACCAACGGATGCTTGAGTAAAGCGAGCAGCGGTACCGGCGCGAGCTCCTCAGCGGCCGCCGCGGCAATGCCGAGCAGCAGGGTCCCCGCGGGCGTCTCCGCGAGGCTCAGGCCGGCGCTGTCGTCGGCCTCGATGCCCCAGCGCTTGAGGAGCGCCGAGACGCGCCGCGCCAGCATCCGGTCGGGCGTAACCAGAGCGGCGGTGCGCCCGGGCGTCTCCAACGCCCGGCGCAGGGCGAGCGCAATACCCAGCGCCTCGCCCGCCGCATCGGCGAATTCGGCGGCGTGCACGCCGCTCAGCCGCCGTTCGACGGGCTTCAGCTGGCTCCATTTATCGCTGAAATCAGCCGCGGTCATGGCGTTGGCGACCGCGCGGCCGCGCGCGACGGGCGACGCGGACCGGCCGGCGAGCGGCCACGGCCGCACTTCGTCCCGCGCGACGCCGATTCGACCGAGGAGCAGTCTCAGATGATATTGCGGGTGAGTCTGCTCGCCCCGCCCATCCTCGTCCGGGCCGAGTTTATCCCATTCATCCTTGGGCATAAGGGTATCGAGGTTCAGCCCCGGCAACACCACCATCGCTTCCGGCATGCGCGCGACCCGGTGCAGGAGCGCGGCGACGGCGGGCGCGGCGGTGCTGATGCCCGCGGCGACGGTGAAGCCCGGCGGCGGTTCGCTATTCCACCGTTCCGCGATCCGTTGGAGAAGCCGGTTGCGGCGCTCGGCAAGGTCGATCACGCCAAGCTCCTTTAGCTTGCGCGGCCACAATTCGATGATCGTACGCAGCCGGCCGAGCGAGACCTGCCAGTGCGCCGCCAGCTCGGGCGCGTCGGCCGCGGCTTTGGCGAGCCGGTGCGGATCGACCTCCTCGACATGCAGCGCATCGAGTGTCCGGGCGAGCTCCTCGGCGAGGCGCAGGGCCTCTGCGCTATCCGTCCCATCGTTGCGCAGGATTTCTGCAAGCGTGAGCAGCCGCTCGGTCGGCTCGATCGCCGGCGGGACCGGCTCGCCGTCGTCGATCCGGTCGAGCGCGCCGCCGATCCGCTCGTCCAGCTCCGGATCGCCGACCGGGATCAGCCGCGGCAGCAACAGGCCGTTGCCGCTCGCCCGGACGAATGCCTCGGTCACGGCGCGCACCGCGCGGTTGTTGGGTAACAGGATCCGGCCGCGCGCGAGGCCGAGCGGGTCCTTGCCGAAGCGCTGGATCAGGCCCGCGGCGAGCGCGTCGGCGAACGAACGGTGCGAGGGAATGGTGAAGACCGCCGGGCGGTCAGACATTCTCGAGCGCCGTTTCCGTCAACTGGATCGATTGAGGCGTGCCGACGTCGAACCACAGCCCCTGGTGGACCGCACCGAAGCATCGGCCTTCCTCGATCGCGCGGTCCCACAGCAGGTTGGTCGAGAACGGGCCCTCGGGCGGGTCCCGCAACAGCCGCTTGGAGACGATCTGAATCCCGGTGAACACGAACGGCGCGACGTGGCTGCGCTCGCGGCGGCGCAAGCGCCCCGTCCGCCCCATGTGGAAATCGCCCATGCCCTTGTGGTTGAGTGCGCGCGCCTGCGGCACCAGCAGCAGCAGCGCGTCCATCTTCGCATCGTCCCAATGCGAGGCGAGCAGCTTGAGCGTATCGGCCGGTCCGTCGATCCACAGATTGTCGCTGTTCAGGGCAAGGAACGGGTCGCAGTCGATCAGCGGCGCTGCCTGGACCAGCGCGCCGCCCGTCTCCATCAACCGATCGCGCTCGTCGGAAATCACCACTTCGAGCCCGTGGTCGCGGCTGGTCAGATGGGCCTCCAGCGCATCGGCGAGATAATGGACGTTGACCACGATCTTCTTGATGCCCACCACGCGCAGTTTCTCGAGCGCGTGATCGAGCAGCGCCTTCCCGCTGACCTCGATCAACGGCTTGGGCCTGGTCGCGGTCAGCGGACGCATGCGCTTGCCGAGTCCGGCAGCCATGATCATCGCCGTATGCGGAACCTCCGCCGGAACCTCGGCGCGCAGGCGCAGTGCTCGCTTGGCCTGACTCACGCCGCCTCATTCCACGGCGCGCGCCGATATTTGGGCGCGACATTGGCGTCGAACCAGTCCTTGACCGGCTTCAAATGCGGATGGGCGAGATCGCGTTCGAGAAGGCCCCACATGCGCGGCTGAAACTGCCGGTAATGCGGCTTGTTGTCGCGCTTCCACAGGCGAGTGAACACGCCGAGGATGCGGGTGTTGCGCTGCGCCGCCAGCGGCCAATAGGCGCGTTCGAACGCCTCGGCCCCGCCGCTCGCCGTGACGTACCGGTCGATCATCGCCCGCTCGATCTCGGGGGACACATCGCGCCGCGCGTCTTCCAGAACGGACGCGAGGTCGTAGGCGGGGTGGCCAGCGAGCGCGTCCTGGAAATCGAGCAGACCGAAATGTGCGATCCCGCCGCGGCCGCGAACCAGCATGATATTTTCGGCATGATAGTCGCGAAGCACGGTGACCGGGCCGAGCCCGTCGTTCGCCACGGGTTCGAGCGCCTTCTTCCACGCCTTCCGATAGCCGTCCGCGTCGACCTCGAGCCCGACCGCCGGGCAATACCAGTCGGTGAACAGCTTCAGCTCTTCAAGCCACTGGTCGAGCCCGTGGGCTGGCAGGCCCTGCATCGGTGAGTGGCGATGGAGATGAACCAGGACGTCGGTCGCGAGCTCGTACAATTCCCGCTCACCGTCGGGGTTGGTGTCGAGCCATTCACGCAGCCGCCAGTCGCCGAAATCGCCGAGCAGCAGCAGGCCCTTGCCGAGATCGCGGGCGAGGATTTCGGGCGCGCTCAACCCCACCGAGGCGAGCCATTCCGCGACCGCGATGAACGGCCGCGGGTCCTCGTGTGGAGGCGGGGCGTCCATCAGCACCGCGCTGCGGTTCCCGTCGACCACCCGGAAATAGCGGCGGAACGACGCGTCGCCGGCGAGCGGCAGAATCTCGGCCCCCCGCCACCCGCAAGACGCAAGGAATTCAGGGGCATGCGGCGGAGGAGTCATTGCGGCGGCCATCGCCCCTCCCATGCCGGGGGCACCTCGGCTGTCAAGTTCCTGTCGCCGTCCTCACCAAAGTCCAGCGCCAGGCGGAGCGCTTGGGGCCACGCGCGTTCGCCGGCGCGGTCCGGCCACTCGACCAGCAAAACCGCGTCCGCCGCGGCATCCAGTCCCAGTTCCTCGAGCTCGGCGGGATCCTCGATCCGGTACAGATCGACGTGCCAGACCGATGGCTCGAACGCCTCATAGGGCTGGACGATCGCGAAGGTCGGGCTGGGAATTTCGCCCTCGTGACCGAGCGCGGCAAGGAAGCCTCGGGCCAGCGCGGTCTTGCCGACCCCAAGCGGGCCCGTCAGCGTGATCACGTCGCCGGGACGCGCGACAGCGGCGAGCGCGGCGCCGATCCGCGCCGTGGCCGCTTCGTCATTCAAGATCATTTCTTACCGCGCGGGATGGCCAGCGTAACCGTGGTGCCCTTGCCCTTTTTGGATTCGAGCTCGACCGAGCCGCCGTGGGCTTCGATGAACTGGCGAGTCAGCGGCAGGCCAAGCCCCAGCGCCGCTTCGCCGCGGACGCCCGCCTCGACAACGCGGTCGAAGCGGTTGAACACCCGCGGGATATCCTGCTTGGCGATGCCGGATCCGTTGTCGCTAATACGGATCACGACCTGCTTGTCGTCGCCTTCGGCGGTGAGCTGAATCTTTCCCTTCTTGTCACTGTAGGCGACGGCGTTCTGAAGCACATGCTCGACCGATTCGCGCAGCCGCCGCGCGTCGCCGAACACGAACCCCGTCGACGGAGCGATATCGCTCTGGACCTTCTGCGCCTTCTCGGCGGCGCGTGCTCGGGCCGTATCGACCGCGGCGCGGCACAGACCCGCGATGTCGACCCGCTCGCGCTCCAGCGCGACCCCGCGCGTATCGCCGGTGGTGAGGTCGAGCACGTCGTTGATCAGCTTGGACAGCCGCTCGACGGATTCGGTGATCGCGCCGACATAATCGGTCGCGGTCGGGCTGAGATCGCCGGCATAGCCCGCCGCGAGCATTTCGGCGAAGCCGCCGATCGAGGTCAGCGGAGTCCGCAATTCGTAGCTCACGTTGGCAACGAAGTCGGTCTTGACCCGGTCGGCTTCTTCGAGCGCCGTGGCGCGCTCGCGAAGCGCCGCCTCGATCCGGCTTGAATCGGTCACGTCGACCATCGTGAAGAGGGCATTCCCGTCGGGCAGCGGCACGGCGGCGAACTGGAAATGGCGGCCATCAGTCATCGTGATCCGCCCGCTCGAGGACTGGCGCTCATTGGTCGTGTGGCGCACCATTTCGCGGATCTGCGCGGCCGCCGTCGGGTTGACCAGCTTGCGCGCCATGGCCGGCACCAGCTCATCGACGCGCGGGTGCTGGGCGAGCCAATCCTCGTCCAGCTCCCAATCCTCGCGGAACTGCCGGTTCCACAGGTACAGTCGGCCGTCGCTGGCGAACACGCTGATCGCCTCGAACAGATTGTCGAACGTCGCGGTCCGCACGCGCAGCAAGGTGTCGCGCGCCGAAGCCAGGCGAAGCTGCTCGGTGCGGTCCTCGAGGAATAGCCTGAGGCCGCCGTCGGGGAGCGGCTGGGCGACGACCCGGATATGGTCGCCGTTGGGCAGCATCCACTCTTCCTCGATGACCTCCTCCGCGCTGGTGAACCAGCCGCGCCGCTCCTCCTTCCACGCCGGGAAGTCGCGGGTTTCGGGCAGGCGCTGGTTTTCGCGGACGCGGTCGATCACGCGGTCGAACTCGGGCTTTTCGGCAAGCCATTCCGGATCGAGCTGGGTCATCACCGCGAACGGCCGGTTGAAGAAGCTCAAGGCTCGGTCGGCGTCGAACTGCGCGGTTCCTGCGGTCATCCGGTCGGCAAGCTCGCGCTGCGATTCAATGTAGCGGGCGAGTTCGACCCGCGCGTCCTCGAGGTCCTGGACGTCGACCGCGAAGCCGGCCACGGCGCCGGTCGACAAGGGCACGTTGACGATGCGCAGCATGCGCCGTTCGCCGCGCAGGATCGCTGGCTGCATGCGCGACTGGATCCGGCCGGTTTCGACCGCCTTGCGCGCAGACGCGATGGCGCTGTTCTCACCCTCGCCGTCGACCAGCTCGGCGCAGCGTTCGATCACGTCGGCCGCATCCTTGCCCTCGACCGCCTGGACGAATGCGCTGTTGACCAGGCCGAGCTTGAGGTCGGGCCCGCGGTACCACATCGGGAACGGCGCGGCCTCGATGAGTTGGGTCAGTGAATTGAGCGCGCCTTCGGTCTGGCGAAGCCGGAGCGCCGTCTTCTCCCGCTCCTCTTCGCCGGCGCTGGTGTCGAAGAACCACAGCAGCAAGGTGCCCGCCGGCTCCGGAGGCGGGGCCGGGCCGCCGCGGACTTCGAACACACGCCCCGAGCCATGCGCGTGGACCTTGCGCGAAATCCGCGCGGCGGAAACGCGCGCCGCCGCGATATCGGCCTTCAGGGCTTCGAGATCGTCGGGCGCGATCCCGCTGTCGTTGCCGACCAGGTCGGTAATTCGCTGCGGATGCGCCTTGAGGCCGAGATCGCGAAGCAGCTGGGCATCAGCCTCGATGCGTTCATCGGATCGAATGACCAGCGGTCGCGCCGGCGCGAGCTCGAGCAAAGTGGCGTTCGATCGCGCCGCCCCAAGTACGTCCTGGGCGAGCTTCAACCGGCGCGCGGCAAGCACGGCGATGACCGCCGCCACGGCCAGCCACACCAGGGCCAGCGCGACGATCGCCAAGATTGTCACCGGAAGGCCAGTGCTCCCCATGTGCAATTCATAGGGCGAGCAAGGCAGGGAAAGGAAGCTATTGAATTGCGGAGCGTCAGCCGCTGCGGGACTCAATCAATAGCGGTAATGGTCGGGCTTGAACGGCCCTTCAGGCGACACGCCGATATACGCCGCCTGCTTGTCGTTGAGAGTCGTCAGTTTCACGCCGAGCTTGTCGAGATGCAGGCGCGCGACCTTCTCGTCGAGATGCTTGGGAAGCACATAGACGTCGTTCTTGTACTTGTCCGCCCCGGTCCACAGCTCGATCTGCGCCAGCACCTGGTTGGTGAAGGACGATGACATCACGAAGCTTGGGTGGCCGGTCGCATTGCCGAGGTTCACGAGGCGTCCCTTGCTCAGCACGATGATCTTCTTGCCATCGGGGAACTCGACCTCGTCGACCTGCGGTTTGATCTCGATCCACTTCATGTTGGCCAGGGCGCCGATCTGGATCTCGCTATCGAAGTGGCCGATGTTGCAGACGATCGCCATGTTCTTCATCGCCCGCATGTGGTCGAGCGTGATCACGTCCATGTTGCCGGTCGCGGTGACGAAGATGTCGGCGCGCTTCACCGCCTCCTCCATCGTCACGACCTCATGGCCTTCCATCGCCGCCTGGAGCGCGCAGATCGGGTCGATTTCGGTCACCAGCACGCGCGCGCCGCCGTTCTTGAGCGACTGGGCGGAACCCTTGCCGACGTCGCCGAAGCCCGCGACGCAGGCGACCTTGCCGGCGAGCATGACATCGGTCGCGCGGCGGATCGCGTCGACCAGACTCTCGCGGCAGCCATAGAGGTTGTCGAACTTCGACTTGGTGACGCTGTCGTTGACGTTGATCGCCGGGAACGGGAGCTTGCCGGTCTTGGCGAGGTCGTAGAGCCGGTGGACGCCGGTGGTCGTCTCTTCCGACACACCTTTGACGTTCTTTACCGTCTTGGTGAGGTAGCCTGGCCGCTCGGCGAGGAATCGCTTCAAGGTCGCGACGAAGATCTCCTCTTCCTCGTTCGACGGCGCGAATAGCGCCTCGCCCTGCTCGACGCGATAGCCCCACAAAGCGAACATGGTCGCATCGCCGCCGTCGTCGAGGATCATGTTGGCAGTCGTGTCGGGTCTGCCAGTTTGGGCCCAGTCGAAGATGCGGACGACGTAGTTCCAATAATCGTCGAGCGTCTCGCCCTTGATCGCGAACACGGGAACGCCGCGCGCGGCGATCGCCGCGGCCGCATGGTCCTGGGTCGAGAAAATATTGCACGATGCCCAGCGCACTTCGGCACCGAGCTCGAGCAGAGTCTCGATCAGCACCGCAGTCTGGATCGTCATGTGCAGCGAGCCGGTGATCCGCGCACCCTTCAGCGGCTTGGACTTTCCGAACTCCTGGCGAAGCGCCATCAGGCCCGGCATCTCGGTCTCGGCGATCTCGATCTCCTTGCGGCCGAAATCGGCGAGGCCGATGTCCTTGACGACATAGTCGTTGAAACGGGTTTCAGCCTGCGTCGCCACGTCGAGTTTCTCCGAATTCATTGATGGTGCGCTTCCTTCGCGCGGGTCGACGCTGCCGTTAGCGGGGAGCGCTCCGGAAGGCAAATATAAAGAATTCTTTATATGTTGATTCAGGCGGCGCCGGTTTCGCTTCCGAGCAGGCGCGGATCGATGCCTTCGGCTTTGAACGCGGCGCCCCAGCGCTCGTCGGTCGGCGTGTCGAACAGGATCTTGGGGTCGCCGTGCGCCGCGAACCAGCCGTGGCGGGTCATCTCCTCCTCGAGCTGGCCATCGCCCCAGCCGGCATAGCCCAGAGCAGCAATCCACTGCTTTGGGCCTCGCCCTTCGGCGATCGCGCGCAACACGTCGACGGTTCCGGTCATCGCGCACAGGCCGGTGACGTGGAGCGTGTCCTGCCCGCCCCAATCGTCGGAATGGAGGATGAACCCGCGGCCAGGCTCGACCGGGCCGCCGTGATGGACCGCGACGTCGGGCGCTTCGCCGGGATCGAGATCGAGCTGGCGCAGCAGCGCGCGGAACGTGATTCCGACGCGCTTGTGGCCGATGCCGATGCCGATCGCGCCATTTTCGTCGTGGACGCACATTGCGATCACCGCCCGCTCAAAGCGCGGGTCGGCCATTCCCGGCATCGCCAGCAGGAACCTGCTGGAAAGGAATGTCGGCGCTTCGACCACGAGGGCGACAATGGTCCGGACCGGACGACCGGGCAAGCCTTGAGCCGGTCCGTCCCCGCGCCTATCTGCCGCCTTGTCTTAAGACCCCAGGAGACTTTCAGATGACCATCAATGTTGGCGACCGCCTGCCCGACGTGCCGCTGTCGATAGCGACAGCCGACGGCCCCCAGCCGACAACCGGCGGCGAATTTTTCCGCGGCAAGCGCGTGGCGTTGTTCGCGGTGCCGGGCGCGTTCACGCCGACCTGCTCGGCGCGGCACTTGCCGTCCTATGTCGAGAAAGCGCAGGAGCTAAAAGGCCAGGGGGTCGACGAGATCGCGTGCATTTCGGTCAATGACCCGTTCGTGATGTCGGCCTGGAACGATCGCGACGGCTCGGAGGACATTACCATGCTCGCCGACGGCAACGGCGCCTTCACCGACGCGGTCGGCCTGAGTTTCGACGGCAGCAAGTTCGGCATGGGCAAACGTTCGCAGCGCTATTCGATGATCGTCAACGACGGGGTGGTCGAGCAGCTCAATGTCGAGGCTCCGGGCGAATATCGAGCGTCTTCCGCTGAACATATGCTGGACCAGCTGGCGACTGCCTGAGCGCCCGCTCCGTCACTGGCCGCTGCCTCGTCTCTCCTCGCCGCTACGCGCCCGGAATCGGGCGACCAGCGGGCGCTCTCAATCGTTGAATCCGGTTGAGGGCGAAACAATCAAAGGAGAGATTTAAGATGGCCAGGACCAACACTCGAAGCCGCGCCGGCCGCAATAGCGACCGGGGCATCACGGACATGGTGCGCGAGCGCCCGATCGCAGCAGCGGCAGCAGCCGCGGGCGCGGCCGCCGCGGCCCTGTTCCTGTGGTCCAAGCGGACCCAGATCAGCGACCAATTGAGCAACCTCAGCGACCAGATCGGCGAGTGGAAGCAGGGCATATTTTCCGAATCCACCGATGAATTCGGGATTTCGGACGACACCGCTGGCCTGACCACGCCGAATCCCACGTCCGTCCGTTCGACCAGGTCGCGCGGCCGAGCCCAAAGCCAGCCCACCAGCTGATCACCCACAGTGGCGCCTTCGGGCGTCCCTTTCTTTATTCGGAGATGAACTTCGCAATCGCTTCGCCCAGCTCGGGCCCGGTGACCGAACTCATGTGGGTACCCGGCACTTCGGCATAGGTCGCATGGGGCAGCGCCGCGGCGAGCTCGCGCGCCGAGGCATTGTCCTCATCCTCCGATCCAATCAGCACCAGGGTCGGCATGGTGAAGGCCTCGAGCCACGCGCGCTCCACATCGCCAAAGCTTCCGAGCACCAGCGCCGCCGCCTCGCGGTCGACCTTCATGGTCTTCATGAACTGGATCGCGAACCAGTGTGGATCGCCACGCCGGGCCGTGTCGAACATGCCGATCGCGTCGATGAAGAAACGCTGCCGCCGGTCCCAGTGGAGCAGCCCCTGGAGGCCCATCCCGGCGAGAATCGCCTTTCGTGGTTTCAACCCCCCGCCGACCGCCTGGACCACCGTCCGCGCGCCCAACGAAAACCCGCCAAGGTCGAATTCGGTGAGCGAAAGCTGCGCGACCAGCTCCTCGAGGTCGCGCACGAGGATTCCGGGCGGATAATGGACGGGATCATGCGGTTTGGCGCTCGCCCCATGGGCGCGGAGATCGGGCATGATCACGCGAAAGCCGGCGGCCGCGATGCGCGCGGCATGGCCGAACTTGATCCAGTTGGTCACGGCGTCGGAGAACAGGCCGTGGAGCAAGATCACCGGCCGCCCCTGCCCCACCTCGCGATAGGCAAGCTCGACGCGGTCCGACGCGGTCCAACGATGGATCGCGACGTTGCTCATCCGGGAAATTTGCCCGTCGCCTCAACCCATTTGTCGACCAGCACCGGATAATCCTCGGTGCGCATTTCCGGCAGTCCTTCGGTGTTGAGCCAGGCGCGATGCATGCTCTCCGCGCCGAAATGGTGCTTCGGCCTGAACCGTGACGGCTCGTCGAACGAGGCGACGGTCAAGTCCATTTTGTCGCTGCCTTCCTTGAACCGGAAGCCGAACGACGTTCCGCATTCGCGGCAATAGGGTCGGCGCGCGATCGGCGAGCTGTCGTACCAGTCGGGCTCATGTTCCCACGTCACGTCGGCCTGCTTGACGCTCTTGAAGGCGATCGAGATCGAACCGGTTGAGCGCTGGCACATCCGGCAGTGGCAGAGATAGGCGTCGTCGTCTTGGACGTTCACGGAGTAGCGCACCCGCCCGCAGGCGCAGCCGCCCGTCATTTCCTCGGCCATGATTCACTCCCTTGGTCGCAAGCCCATTGCGTGCTTATGGGGCGCTGTGTCCAGCGCCCCGAGCCCTGACGAAATAGCCCGCGACGCGCGCTGGCTGGCGCAGGCGCTCGATCCCGCGGCGGGCGATGTGCGGCTGATCGCGATGGACCGCGAGGCCTATCGGGCGGCAAGCTTCCTCGACGACCGGATGTTGCAGCAGCCAGTCGATGCGCAAGTCGTGCCTTGGCCCGAGATCGAGGATGCGATCACCCCCGGCCTGCGCTGCGACGCGCGCTGGATCTTCCACATCGGCCATGTCGGCTCGACCTTGGTTTCGCGGCTGTTGGGAGAGTTGCCCGGCGTCCTCGCGGTTCGCGAACCGCGCATCCTCCGCGACCTCGCGATGAGCCCGCCCGAGATCCGTGCGCGCTATGTCGCGCCGATCCCGCAGCTGATGTCCCGCAGCTTCGCCGCCGACGAGATCGCCTGCGTCAAGGCGACGAGCTTTGCGGGCGAGATCGCCGCCGAGCTGGTGCCGCCTGGCGAGCGCGCACTGTTCATGTACGCGACCCCGCGCAACTACATCGCCTCGATCTTGGCCGGCGAGAATTCCATCGTCGAGCTGCGCATGCTCGCCGAAAACCGGGCGCAACGGATGAAGGAGCGCGTGACCGGCTTTGCGCAGCCGCGCAACGATGCCGAGTTCGCCGCGGCGGCCTGGGCGTGTGAAATCACGGCGCTCGAGGCCGCGTCCCAGGCGATGACCGCGCATCACGCGGGTTGGATGGATTTCGATTGGATGCTCGAAGACATGGCGAATGCATTCACCGAGCTCATCGAAGTCTTCGGCTTCAAGGCCGAGCCGCAGCAGATCGGGGCGATCGCGCGCGGTCCGCTCATGACGCGCTATTCGAAAGCGATCGAATATGACTACAGCCCCGATCTGCGCCGCGACCTGATCGCCGAAGCCGACGCGCGAGCTGGACCTGAAATCGACGGCGCTCTTGCCATGCTGCGCGTCGCGTCCGAAAAGTCGCCGCTGCTCGAGCGGGCTTTGATCCGCTCGGAGGGAGATTGATGTACCGGATCCTGCAAATTCTGAACGATGCCGAGATCGCGGAATGCAAGCGTATCGCCGCCTCGACGCCGTTCGTCGACGGGCGGATCACCAACCCGCACAACACCGCCAAGCAGAACGAACAGCTCCACGACCCGGCGGCCTACCAGAAGAGCTCGCAGTTGCTGATGCAGGCATTCGGACGAAGCCAGGAGTTTGCGGAGTTCGCCCTCCCGGCGTTCGTAGCTCCGCCGCTCATCACCCGGTACCAGCCGGGGATGAAGTACGGCGCGCATGCCGACGCCGCCTTTCTTCAGATGCCGGGCCAGACGATCCGGAGCGACCTTAGCTGCACCGTCTTCCTAAACGACCCGAAGGACTATGAAGGCGGCGAGCTCCACCTCAAGCTCGGCGACGCGCAGTTGACGTTCAAGCTCAAGGCCGGCGAGGCGATCCTCTATCCGTCCGACACGTTCCACCAGGTCGTGCCGGTGACCAAGGGTGAGCGGCTGGTCGCGATCACCTTCATCCAGAGCCGGATCCAGGACCCGTTCCGCCGCAACATGCTCTACGAGTTGAACGAGGTCGCCGCGCTCGAAGGCTTGAAGATGGACCCGGAGAATTACGGGCGGCTACAGCTGGTCCAGCAGAACCTGCTGCGCCACTGGAGCGACACGCCTTGACCGTCACCCCGGCGGAAGCTGGGGTCCAAGCGGCGTATGGATTCCAGCTTTCGCTGGAATGACGATAAAAGGATTTACGCCGCCTTCTTCAGATGCTTGCGGCCGAGCAGCTCAGCGATCTGGACCGCATTCAATGCCGCGCCTTTGCGGAGATTATCGCTCACCACCCATAGCGACAGGCCGTTCTCGACCGTCGGGTCCTCGCGCACGCGGCTGACGTAGGTCGCATATTCGCCGACGCATTCGACTGGCGTGACGTAGCCGCCGGACTCGCGCTTATCGACCAGCATCACGCCCGGCGCCTCGCGCAGGATGCGCTGCGCCTGGGCCGCGCTGATTTCCTTCTCGAACTCGATGTTCACGGCTTCCGAATGGCCGACGAACACCGGCACCCGGACGCAGGTCGCGCTGACCTTGATCGCGGGATCGAGGATCTTCTTGGTCTCGACCACCAGCTTCCACTCCTCGGTCGTGGACCCATCGTCGAGGAAGTCGCCCGCCTGCGGAATGACGTTGAACGCGATCTGCTTGGGGTAGACCTGGGGTTCGTTGGAATCGCCGACAAAGATGTTGCGCGACTGGTTGAACAGCTCGTCCATCCCGGCTTTGCCGGTGCCCGACACCGACTGGTAGGTCGCGACCACCACCCGCTTGATCGTCGCCGCGTCATGCAGCGGCTTCAAAGCCACCACCAGCTGCGCGGTCGAACAGTTGGGGTTGGCGATGATGTTTTTCTTGCGATAGCCCGCGATTGCTTCGGGGTTCACCTCGGGCACGATCAGCGGGACGTCGGGGTCCATGCGGTAGAGCGATGAATTGTCGATCACCGTGCACCCGGCCTGAGCGGCCTTGGGAACGTAGACCTTCGATACCTCCGACCCGGCCGCGAACAGCGCCATGTCCCAGCTGGCAAAGTCGAAATGCTCGAGGTTCCTGACCTTGAGCTCCTCGCCGCTGTCGCCGAAATCGATCACGTCGCCGGTCGATCGCGCCGACGCAACCGCCGCTAGCTCATCCAAGGGGAATTGGCGCTCGGCGAGGATGTTCAGGATCTCGCGCCCGACATTGCCCGTCGCACCGACGACCGCGACCCGATAACCCATCAATCCCGTCTCCGTTAAGCTTCGCGGGCAGCGCCTATCGCAACCGGCCGACGAAAGCGATATGGCTTCGCCCCTCGCTCGGGCCAAGGGGGACTGCATGCGTCGATCAACACTTGTCCTGGCCCTCGTGCTGATCGTGCTGCTCGGGGCGATGTCGGCCAAGTCGCTGTTGCTCGAAATCCCGCCGGTGCGGACCCATCCGGCGGCAGGAGAGTTCGACCCCAACCGCGCCGCCCAGCGCCTCGCGTTCGTCCTCGGCGACCAGCGCCCCCACCCTGCCGATACGGCCGCGGATGACGATGTCCGCAACCGAATTGTCGCGTTGCTCCAGGGGATGGGACAAAAGCCGATCGTTCGCGACCAGCTCGCCTGCAACGAACTGTACAAGGCGCGCGGAGTCAGCTGCGCGCGCGTCCACAACATCATCGCGATTGTCGGGCCGGTGACGGGCAAGGCGGTGCTGCTGAACGCGCATTACGACAGCGTTCCGGTTGGTCCCGGCGCGGCCGACGACGGCGCCGGTGTGGCGACGTTGCTCGAGGTCGCGCAGATCCTCAAGGATCGGCCGCTGCGACGCCCGGTAATGCTCCTGTTCAATGAGGGCGAGGAGCTGGGCCTCGTCGGCGCACGCGCATTCCTTGCCGACCCCTTGAGCCGCAATGTCGACAGCCTGGTTAATCTCGAAGCGCGCGGCGTGCGCGGGCCCGCCGTGATGTTCGAGACCAGTCGTCCCAACGGACCGGCGATCTCGGTGTTCAAGCGCGCGGTCGAAGACCCGTTCGCCAATTCGCTGTCGACCGACATTTATCGGCTGCTGCCCAACTACACCGACGTGAACAGCTTTGCCGAGCGCGGCTGGCTGACGCTGAATCTCGCGCCGATCGGCAACGAGACCCGCTACCATTCGCCGGGCGACGATCTCGCCGCGCTCGACCGCGGCACCCTCCAGCACATGGGCGACCAGACCTTGTCGCTCGCCGACGAGCTCGCCAACGGCGTCCCGGAAGGCGCCGGGAACGTCATATTCGTCGACATCTGGGGGCGGACCCTGGTCGTCCTGCCGCTGATCCTGGGCGTGGTGCTTTTGGTCGGACTGCTGATTGCGTTCGGCGCGATCTCGTGGCGCCGCGGCGGGACCCTGATCGGCATCGCAACCGCACTGGCGGCAGTCGTCGGATCGACCGTGCTCGCGTGGTTCGCGATCAGCGTCGTCGGGCTGGTTCGCCCGGGAATGTTCTGGCGCGCCTACCCGATCTGGACCCACGTCGCGACCTATGCCGCTGCAATCCTGGTTACGCTCGTCGCGCTGCGCCTGCTCGCACGGCGGCTACCGGTCGGGCAGCTCCGCGCGGCCTATTGGCTGTTCTACCTGATCATCGGCGCACTGATCGCCGTCGTCGCGCTGGGCGGGATCATCTATTTCCTGTTCCCGCCGCTGGCGATGCTCGGCGGAATCGTCCTGAAGCGCTTTTCGCCGACGGCGGAGAAAACCGGCGCGATGGTGGCCCTGTTGGTGCTCTATTTCACTTGGGGAACGATGCTGGTTCTGCTCCAGTCGCTTCTCAACGGCGGCCCGATGTGGGTGTTCGCGCCCTTGGGCACGCTGATCATCTTTCCCGCGCTGATCGAGGCGATGGATTCGATCGACGATGTCCGGACCCGAGAAGCGGCGGCGATGGCCGGCGGCGTGGCGCTCATCGCCTGGATCGCCGCCGCGGCAGCGCCGGCTTACTCCGCAGACCGCCAACAAAGGTTCGTAGTCCAGCACGTGACCGACGCCTCATCGGGCAAGGCCTATTGGTCGGCGATCAACGACGGTGCGGGCTTGCCCCGCGGCTTCCGCGCGGTCGGCCAGTGGCGCTGGGCGAAGCTGCCGTACAGCGACCGCAAACGCTGGGTCGCGGACGCCGCGCCGGTCGCCGGCATTCGGGCGCCCGTCGTTCAACGCATGTCCCAGGTCCAGAACGGAGGCCAGCGAACGGTCATCCTCAGCCTGAAAGCCAATGGTTCCGACCGGATCTCGCTGATCGCAGGAGAGGACGCCAGGATCCGCGCCGCCGGAGTTCCCGGCTTCCTCCGGCCGATCGATGCCCACGAGGACGGCAAATATGACATCGACTGCTTCGGCCGCAGCTGCGACGGCCTCACACTGATCGCCGTCATCGACCATGCCCAGCCGGTCGAGCTGACGGTCGTGGGCACGCGGCCCGAGCTTCCCCCGAGTGCGGCCCCGCTGCTCTCAGCGCGGCCGAGGTTCGCCCGTCCGCAATATTCGCGCGACGAGACCATCGTCTTCACCCGGGTCAAGGTCTGACCGAACCCGATTTTGTCTGTTATAGGACAAGGGTGAAGGCGCCCGGGGCGAGCGCCTCAAAAGGAGGTGTCATGGCGTCCAAGTCCGCTGCCGCTCGCCGTCCGGCCCGTTCCAAGCTCATCCCGGTGCGCAAGATCAGCGACGAGGACCTGCGCTGGGCGCTAAGACAGGGTCTCAATGACTTCAACGCATTGCGCGGCGACCTCGTTTTCGCCGGCCTCATTTACACCTTCATCGGCCTGGCTGCGGTCGTGATGACCACTAACGGTCCACTGATGCCGTTCTTCCTTCCGGTCGTTGCCGGGGTCGGGCTTCTGGGGCCCGTCGCGGCGGTCGGTTTCTACGAGATGGCGCGGCGGCGCGAGATGAAGGAGGAGGTCCACTGGTGGAACTTTCTCGACGTGCGCAAGCGCCCGTCGGCCGACGATATGGGGATTGTCGCTGGGCTGCTGCTCGCGATCTTCGCACTGTGGCTGCTCGCTGCCGGCATTCTATATGTCGTGCTGTTCGGCTGGGCGACGCCGACGTCTATCACCGGCTTCCTCGTCGCGGTGTTCACGACGCAGCGCGGCTGGGCGCTGATCGTCGTCGGGCTCGTCATCGGCGCCATTTTCGGCTGGATCGTCCTCGCGATTAGCGTCGCGTCATTGCCGATGTTGGTCGATTGCGACGTCAGCGCGGCGCAGGCGGTTAGCGCCTCGTGGCGCGCGACGCACGCCAACAAGCCGGAAATGATCCGCTGGGGCTTGACGGTGATGGGCCTGTTGATCCTCGGATCGATCCCGTTGTTCGTCGGGCTCGCCGTGGTGCTGCCGTGGCTCGGCTATTCGACTTGGCACCTCTACACGCGGCTGATCGACCGCGAGGCGATCGCCGGCCGAAAGCGGCGCCAGTAAAGCTTTAGGCTTCGGGAGGTTCCTTGGAAGCCGGGGCTTCGGCCTCGGCGCCCTGCCCGCTCGGAACGTCGCGCTGGATCATCCGGCGCTCGGCGATACGCGCCGCCTTACCGGTGCGCCCGCGGAGGTAATAGAGCTTGGCCCGGCGGACCTCGCCGCGGCGAACGACCTCGATCGAATCGATGATCGGCGAATAGAGCGGGAAGACGCGCTCGACGCCCTCGCCGAACGAAATCTTGCGGACGGTGAAGCTGGAGCCGACACCCTTGTTTGCGCGAGCGATGCACACGCCTTCGAAATTCTGGACGCGGGTGCGGTCGCCCTCGATCACCTTGACGCCGACGCGAAGCGTGTCGCCGGGGCGGAATTCGGGAACGCGCTTGTCGGCGGTGAGCGCGTCAATCGCCTCGCGCTCGAGAGTCTCGATCAGGTTCATTTTTTCTTCTCTTCACTGTCCCGCTGCGCGCCAGAGGGCGGTGCCTGCGATGCGCCCCTGTGGCGCTCGATCAGGTCCGGCCGCCGTAGCCGTGTATGCTCGACCGCTTGGGCGTGTCGCCACGCTGCGATCTTCGCATGATCACCCGATCGCAGCACTTCGGGGATCGTGCGCCCTTCCCATGTAACAGGCCGGGTATAGTGCGGATATTCCAGGAGACCTTGTTCGAAGCTCTCCTCCTCTCCGCTGGAGGCCGCGCCCATTACCCCGGGCAACAGGCGAACGCAAGCATCGAGGATAACCATCGCGCCGAGCTCGCCGCCCGACAGCACATAGTCGCCAACCGAGACCGGTTCGAGCGCCCGCGCCTCGAAAATCCGCTCGTCGAAACCCTCAAAACGGCCGCTCAAGAGGATCACGCCCTCGCCGGCCGAAAGCTCGCGCACCCGGGCCTGGCTCACCGGCTTCCCACGCGGCGTCAGCGCGAGTATCGGGCGGCCGTCGGCGACGCTGTCGAGCGCGTCGGCGAGCACGTCGGGGCGAAGCACCATCCCAGACCCGCCGCCCGCCGGCGTGTCGTCGACGCTACGATGCTTGTCCGCCGCGAAGTCGCGGATGTTCTTCGCTTCGAGCGACCAAATCCCCTGCTCGAGCGCCCGGCCAGCCAGGCTCGTGCCCAATGGCCCCGGAAACATCTCCGGATAAAGCGTCAGGACGGTCGCTCGGAATGGCATGGCTGCGGGCTAGTCGGGAACCGGCATGGCGGCAATCCATTGGCAGCGGATGGACGAACCGATCCTCGACTGCCTGATCGTCGGCGGCGGGCCCGCCGGGCTGACCGCGGCGATCTACCTCGCACGCTTTCTCGTCGACATCCTGGTGGTCGACGGCGGCAAGAGCCGCGCCTCGTGGATTCCGTGCACGCGCAATGTATCCGGCTTTCCCGACGGCATAAGCGGCAACGACCTGCTCCAGCGGATGCGGACCCAGGCCTGCAAATATGGCGCGAAGATCGAGAGCGAGTTCGTGACCAAGCTCGAGCGCGACGAAGCGACCGGCCTGTTCACCGCGACCTGGGGCTCGGGCTGCGCCTTCGCGCGTTCGGTGCTGCTCGCGACCGGAGTCACCAACCGCCGCCCGCCAATGGACGAGGAGCTTCACGACGAAGCCCTGGCGCGTGGCCTGATCCGCTATTGCCCGATTTGCGACGGTTACGAGGTCACCGACAAAAAGGTCGGCGTGATCGGTAGCGGCGAGCACGGCGTCGCCGAAGCCTTGTTCTTGCGTAGCTACACCGCTGACGTGACTCTGATCGCGCCCGACAAAGCCGTGCGCCTCAAGTCCGACGACCGGAACCGGCTTGGCCAGGCGGGAATCGACTGCGTCGATGGCCCGGCCCAGGCGGTCGCGATCTCGAAGGATTTCATCGTGGTCGACACTGCCGACGGCCATCTTACCTTCGACACTATCTATGCGGCGTTAGGCAGCGACACCCATACGCAGCTCGCGGAAATGGCCGGAGCCGACTTGTCCCAGTCGGAATGCATCAGGGTCGACGCCCACCAGCGGACCAGCGTGCCGGGCCTCTATGCCGCGGGTGACGTGGTCATCGGGCTCGACCAGATTAGCCATGCGATGGGCGAAGGCGGGGTCGCCGCGACGACCATTCGCAACGATCTGGCGGAGAAGAACCCGCTGCTCCGTGCGCCGGTGGAGGAGGCGGGGAACGCCGCGAGCGGCTCTTAGGCCGTCATGCCGGACTTGATCCGGCATTCGCCCTTTTCTTCGCGGCGTTGGAAAAAGGAAGGCAGACCCCGGCACAAGGCCGGGGTGACGATCACGCGAGAAATTCGGGGTCGAGGACGATGTGGCCGTCCTCGATGTCGGCGATTCCTCGCTTGAACGGGATCAGCGCGCGCTTGCCGCTCTCAAGCTCGATCTCGAGCAGGTCGCCGGCGCCGTAATTCTCAACGGCGACCACGGCGCCGACGGCGTTGCCTTTAGCGTCCTCGCATTTCAGGCCGATCAGGTCGGCGTGATAATATTCGCCTTGCTCGAGCGGCGGCAGCGCCGAGCGCTCGACCTCGACCAGCGACCCGCGCAGCGCCTCGGCGGAGGCGCGGTCGTCAACGCCCTCGAGCCGCGCGACCGCGCTCTTGCCGCCGTCGCGGATCGAGAGGAGGCGCCGTGCGGCGCCGCCCACATGGACATTTTGATGGCGGGCGAGGCTCTCAATGCTCTCGCTGAACAGCTTGAGCCTGAGCTCGCCCTTGACTCCGTGGGCACCGGCGACCGCAGCGAGAGCGATCCTGCGCTCGCCGCGGCCGCTCGGCGTTGCCATGTTTACTGCGCGTCCTCGGCCGCGCCTTCGGCCGGCTCGTCGCTCGATTCGTCAGCCTCGTCGGCGGCTTCGGCCTGCTCCGGCGAATCCTCGATCGGCGGAACGGCCTCGTCGGCACCCTCGGCCGGCGGCTCGTCGCTGACCACCGGCTGCTCCTCCACCCCCTCTTCGGCAGGTTGGTCGGTTGCAGCTTCCTCCTCGGGCGCTTCCTCGGTGTCGGGCTCGGCGACTTCGACTTCCTCGCCGGCTTCGGCTTCGGCCGCGGCTTCTTCGGCCACGATTTCCTTGGGTGTGGCCTCTTCGGCCGCGGCTTCGGCGACCGGAGCAGCTTCGCCAGCCTCGGCTTCAGCAGCAGCCTCCTCGGCCACCGGCTCCTTGGCCGGCAGGTCAGCGGTGTCGGCCGGGGCTTGGCTCTCGGCGACCTCTTCCGCCGGGGTCTGCTCGGCGACTTCTTCCGCCGGAGTCTGCTCGGCGACTTCTTCAGCCACCTGCTCGGCTTCCGGCGTCGACTCGGCAGTCGCAGCCTCGACCTCTTCGGCGACCACGGCCTCAGCCTCTTGCTGCTTCTCCTCAGGCGCAGCGGCCGCTTCGGCGGCCTCAGCTTCCTTCGCCGCGCGCTGCTCGACACGCTCCTTGGCCTTGTCGCCCGGCTCCGCCTTCTGCGGATTGTTGCGCGGGGCGCGCTCGCGGATGCCGGCGGCGTCGAGGAAGCGCAGCACGCGGTCCGACGGCTGCGCGCCGACCGCCAGCCAATGGGAGATGCGGTCGGCGTCGAGCTTCACCCGCTCGGGCGAATCCTTCGCCAGCAGCGGATTGTAGGTGCCGAGCTTCTCGATAAACCGGCCGTCACGCGGGGCCCGGCTGTCGGCCACCACGATGCGGTAATAGGGCCGCTTCTTGGCGCCGCCTCGGGTGAGACGAATTGCTAGAGCCATTTGTTACTTCCTTTCAATGCGTTCGTTTATTTCTTTGAGAATTTGTCAAACCCTTGGGGCAAGTTGAACGGCGCGCCGCCGAGGCCGGGGAGCGAGCCTCCGCCCGCCCCGCCGAGGCCCAAGCCACCGGGAGGAAGGGCGCCCGGGGGGGCAAGTCCGCCGAGCGCACCTTCCAAACCGCCTTTGCTGAACATCGCGGCGAGCTTGCCTAAGCCCCCCATCTTCTTGAGCCGCTTCATCGCGGTCGCCATTTCCTGATGCATCTTCAAGAGCTTGTTGACGTCCTGGACGGTCGTCCCGCTGCCCTTGGCGACGCGGATCTTGCGTTTGGCGTTGATCAGCTCGGGCTTCGACCGCTCTCTGGCGGTCATCGACGACAGCATCGCTTCCATGTGGGTCAGCGCCTTGTCGTCCTGCGCCTTGTCCATCGCGCCCTTCATGCCCTTGAGGCCCGGCATCATACCGGCGAGCGCGCCGAGCCCGCCCATGCGCTGCATCTGGCGGAGCTGGGCCCACAGATCGTCGAGGTCGAACTTGCCCTTGGCCATCTTGGCCGCGAGCTTTTCCGCTTCCTCGACCTGGATGGTTTCGGCGGCCCGTTCGACCAGGCTGACGACGTCGCCCATGCCGAGAATCCGGCCGGCGACGCGCTCCGGGTGGAAGGCTTCGAGCTTGTCGAGCGCTTCGCCGACACCGGCGAACTTGATCGGCTTTCCGGTCACCGCGCGCATGCTAAGCGCCGCACCGCCGCGCGCATCGCCGTCCAAACGGGTCAGGATCACGCCGGTCAAGTCGACCTCGCCGGCAAAGCCCTTGGCGACGTTGACCGCGTCCTGGCCAGTCAGCGCATCGACCACGAGCAGGGTCTCGGTTGGGCTGGACGCGGCGGCCACCGCCTTCATCTCGGCCATCAGCTGGTCGTCGACGTGCAGGCGCCCGGCGGTATCGAGCATCACCACGTCATAGCCCTGGAGCTTGGCCGACTGGATCGCGCGCTTCGCGATCTCGACCGGCTGCTGGCCGGCCACGATCGGCAAGGTGTCGACCTCGGTCTGGCGGCCGAGCACCGCGAGCTGCTCCTGCGCGGCGGGCCGGGCGACGTCGAGCGAGGCCATCAGCACCCGCTTGCGCTCGCGCTCGGTGAGACGTTTGGCCAATTTGGCGGTGGTGGTGGTCTTACCCGAGCCCTGCAGGCCGACCATCAGGATCACCGCCGGTGGGCTGACCGCGAGATTGAGCTCCGAGGTTTCGGCGCCGAGCGTCTCGACCAGGGCATCGTGGACGAGCTTGACTACCATCTGCCCCGGCGTGACCGAGCGCAGGACTTCCTGCCCGACCGCCTTCTCGGTGACCTGGTCAACGAAATCGCGGGCGACCGGGAGAGCGACGTCGGCCTCGAGCAGGGCGACGCGAACTTCGCGCATGGCCGCGCGCACGTCGCCTTCGCTGAGCGCGCCGCGCCCGCGAAGCCGGTCGAATACGCTGCCGAGCCGATCGCTCAACGTGTCAAACATTCAAATCTCCTCAACGATGCCGAGCGCCTCATATGGGAAGCCCCAAACGCAATTGCGCCGGCGGACGAAACCTCGTTGGCCGGCGTGCGCCCGTGGGCGCTCAACATCGATGTATGTCCTTAGGACGCCGCGGCGCTTAGCCGCTCAGCGCCCCAAGTTCAACCGCGCGGTTTGCCCCCGCCCGGCTTTCCCCCGCCCTTCGGCGGACGTCCGCCGCGGCGATGACCCTGGGCCGGCCCGCGCGGCGGACCGCGCCGGTCACGCTCCGGCACCCGGTCCGTCGGCCGCGAGGCCTGGACCTGCTGCCGTGGGCCCACCGCATAGCCTTCTTTGAGCAGCTGGGTGAAAGCGGCGCGCGTGCTGTGCGCGATCGCGTCCTGCAGCTCTTTCGGAAGATCGTCGAAGGTCACATTGGGGTGGATCGCCTGGACGTCGCGCAACAGCTGGTTGGGAAGCCCACCTGACGCCGCTTTGAGCGCCGCGATACCGTCGAGGATCGCCGAGAAGAGGATCGATTGCATGACGTCGTTGGCGGCTCGTTGCATGATCGTAATGCCTTCGTGGACATGTGGACTTGGGCACGGCCGCTCCCTAAGTCACGCGGCCAATGCGGCGGCACTTCCACAAGATGCATGGGTTGGGCAACGATTTCGTGATCGTCGATGCGCGCGAAACGCCGTTCAACGTCACGCCGTCGCTCGCCAGGGCGATCGCCGACCGCCGCACGGGCGTCGGCTGCGACCAGCTGATCGTGCTCGAGCCGAGCGGACAAGCCGATCTCAAGATGCGGATTTGGAACAGCGACGGCGGCGAAGTCGAAAGCTGCGGCAATGCGATGCGCTGCATCGTCCAGCTGACCGGCGCCAGGAGCATCGACACCGACGGCGGCCTGATCGAGGGCGAGGCGATCGGGGGCGAGGTCGAGGTCGCGATCGGCGAGCCACGGTTCGGGTGGGACGAGATTCCCCTCGCCTATGCGATGGACACCGCGGCGCTGCCGATGGCGTGGGACGGTCTCGAGCAGCCGATGGCGCTCAGCGTCGGCAATCCGCACCTGGTGTTCTTCGTGCCGGATGCTCGAGAAGTACCGCTTGAGGTGCTTGGACCGAG
>Ga0193751_1000472_pt1 | contig 31655 bp, 45 predicted proteins | sample L1c2metaG_FD_143050 | JGI IMG/M metagenome (GOLD analysis project Ga0193751, IMG submission 143050) | Soil microbial communities from a riparian zone of the East river system, Colorado, United States - L1c2 | ecosystem: Environmental > Terrestrial > Soil > Riparian zone | place: USA: East River...
ACGGTGCAGCCGAGATGGACGCACTTGTGGTAGATAGCGAGCAGCCCGCCCTTATCGCTCGGCGGGGCGACAGACTGAAACTGCTGCGGGACGCCCTCGCCGGGCTTGAGATTCACGAGCCAGAGCTTGCCTTCGATGAAGTGATAGGGGTCTCCGCCCGGCTTCGGGACGAGCGATCCAGGGACCGTAATGACGCTGCCGAAGCCGTGGATATCGCGCGGATTCATGAGGTCGAGCGTCTGCGCCAGACCGCCGGCAACGAGCACCGCCAGCCCGGTCCAGAAGCCGCCGCGCAGCAACTCGCGGCGCTTAACGACCATGCGCTGCACGGGGGTTATCGTTGCGGCCTCTTGTGCTCGCGGCTCGGGTCGAGCGGCAAGGATCTGCGTGGTGACGCCGCCCGGGCCGATGCGCCACGCCGGTGCCTCTTGGACCGCGGTCGCCGCGGTCGCCGCGGCGGCCGGCGCTGTCGCCGCACGTTCGGCGCGAATGGCGGCCGCGCGTTCCTGCGCTTCTGCCAGCCTGGCCGCCCGCTCCTCGGGGCTCAGCTCTGCTCGGGCAGTGGCGGGCGCCGCAGGGGCCGGAGCCCCCCCGCTCTCGCGGGCCGCGCGCGCCGAGGCCGCGCGCTGTCGTGCGGCCTCGATGGCGGCCGCGCGTTCTTCGGGTGTGGCAGGTGCGGCGCGTGGCCGCTCAGCGGCGGGGGCACCGCCGGCCGGCGGTGCCGTTGCGTCTGATGAAGCTGTGCCGGCAGACGGCGCGGCTTCCACTGGCTGCGATGTCTGCCCGCCTCCGGCCGGCGGCGCCGCTTCGTCTGGTGCAGCCGTGGCGGCGGATGGCGCGGCTCCCACGGGCTGCGATGCCTGCCCGCCGCCGGCCTCGCGCGCCGCCTTTGCCGCTGCCGCGCGCTCCCTTGCCAGTCGTACGCGCTCGGCCCGCTCCTTTGGACTAAGGGGCGCGCCGCGTTCGGGATTCTCTTCGCTCACAGGACTACTCGCTTTGCTATCCGATAAAGCGTCAGAACAGATGGAGAAGGTTCACGATGTGCAGCAGGTTGATGAACTCTATCGGCCCCTTGACCTGCCATGGCGGCAGCAGTGCCATGCCCTGGCCGCGGAAGGAGACGCCGATAAACGTCATCTCGGTCCATACCACCATGAAACCGGTAAAGAGCCCGATCATTGCGTCGCGCCGGTTGAAAACGCCGTAGCGGTGTTTGAGCAGGATGAGCATCACGATCGGGAGTCCGATCATTGCCGCGCAGGGAATCGCGATGCTGTACAGAAAGACCGGAAAATCGAGAGTTCTGAAGGTCGATACGCCGGTCGAGCTCGCCAAGAGCGTCAGCTTGAATGGCAGAAACGGGATGTGCCGCGTCCAATCCGGCCAGTTGATGGCACCGTTGAGGTCGGTCGTCGAGCGAAGGAAATTCAGCGTAGCCGGCCAAGTGCGGTGGAAGACCGCGGCGTAGACCTGCGTGTGGACCCCCGCGTCATAGAGCTCGAGCAGCGTGGTGATCACGAATGAGAAGAGAGCCGACCAGCCGATGATTCCCTTCGCATTCCGCGTCCCGAACCAGACCCCCTGTCCCTCATTGCTGCGGTCGTAGTACGGGATCGCGGCGAGCAGAATCAGTATCACCGTCGGGACGATGACGCCGGCGAGCGACGGCTCCATGTGAAGCAGCAACTCCTGCAGATTCAGGAAGTACCATGGGGCCTTTGAAGGGTTGGGCGTGTGGTTTGGGTCGGCGTGATCCTGCAAGGGAGCGTTGGCAACGTAGGAAAGGATGACGAGCGTGAGCGTGAACAGCAGCGCCGCGATGAACTCGACGAACACAAGGTCCGGCCAGACAAGGACCTCTTCGTCCCGCTCGCGCCGGGGTCTACGCTCAGCCATCTCTTTTCTCTCCTGCGGGTCCGCTCATTAGTGAGCCTGTGGAACCCTGAGCCGGTCGTTCTTCGGCAGGCTCAGGATGAGCGGGGATGCTCGGCGGCTCTCTACAGCGGTCGAGCCAAGCCTCCATCACGCCGGATGCGCCAGAAGTGCACGGACATAAAAATGGCGGCCAGCAGCGGCAATCCGATGACGTGCAGCGTGTAGAAGCGAATCAGCGCGCCCTGGCCGACGTCGAACCCGCCAATCAGAATGAAGTGCGACTTGTCTCCGAAGACCTGCGCCGAGCCGATCATGTTCGTCCCGACCGTGATCGCCCAGAACGCGAGCTCATCCCACGGGAGCAGGTATCCCGTGAAACTGAGCAAAAGCGTCAGGACGAGCAACACAACGCCGACAACCCAGTTAAACTCCCGCGGCGGCTTGTAGGAGCCCGTGTAAAAGACGCGCATCATGTGCAGGAACACGAGAAACACCATACTGTGCGCCATCCAGCGGTGCAGGTTGCGCATCAGCATCCCAAATCGCACCGTCGTCTCTAGTTGCTGCATGTTCTGGTAGGCGTCCGCGACCGAGGGGACGTAATAGAACATCAACAGGGTCCCGGTTACCGTGAGACCGAGGAACATGAAGAAGGTCAGCCCGCCCAGGCAGTAGGTATGCGTGATCTTGACATGGGTTCGATGGAGCCGGGTCGGATGAAGGTGGAGGAAGACGTTGGTGGCCACCACCAGCATCTGATTGCGTGGAGTACTGGGGTAGCCGGAGCGGAAGATCGACTGCCAGATGTAATTGTGGAAGAGCTTGTCGTAGACCCGGTCGAGTAGCCTCCCTCCCGGTGGTCGCTCCGTGACCGCCATGAACTCCTCCTGCGTCCTGCCCCAGACGGCCCCCGGCTCAGCGCTGCCAGAACCGCCCGAAAACCACCAGGATCGCCATCGACAAGAAGATGGTGATCAGGACGGCATACACCTCATATTGCTCGCCCGGGACAAGTGGAAACGACAGCAGGCTCACACCGCTTACTGGCATGGCTCTCCTCGTGATATGTGGCCCGGGGGCAGCTTGGACACCTTGCACCACAAAGATTGTGAAGGTTTGTGCAAACGCACGCTAGCATCGGGATCTAGGAGTGTCAAGCCGAGATCGGGTTGGCAGGACGCGCGAAGAGGCACGGCATGCCGTGCCCCTCCGCGCCGACCTAGCTTCGCGTCGGGACGCCCGAGACTTGCTTGGCGATGAAGCCCTTCATCCGCTCGACAGCATTCTTGATACTTGGCTCGTCCCAGCCAGCGATGCCATGTGGCATGCCGGGGAACACCGAGAGCTCGGCAGCTCCGCCGGCGGCGTTGTAGGCGGAGACGAATGCCTGGCCGGCTGCCGGGGTCATCCACTGGTCCTTCTCCGGATGGACCACGAGGCAGGGCGGCAGCTCCACCTGCTCATGGCGCTGCAGAATCTGAACAGGGTTGCCCTCCTGCATCGCCTCGGCGGTGATCCAGTAGCGGTCGTGATTACTGATCAGCTCCTGATTACCCTTCTCTCTGGCCATCAAGTAGCGGGCGTAAGGATCGAGTACGCCCCAGCAGGTAATCGCATACGCGAGCGTCGCGTCCACGCCGGGGGCCTCCGGCACAACGTCGGCGGCGTAGCGCGGGTCGTGCGGCCGCATGGCAGCGAGCACGATTAAATGGCCGCCACTGGAGACACCGATGCCGCCAACGGTTGAGGCATCACCCTTCATTTCCGCGGCGTGGACCTTGAGCCAGCGGGTTGCATAGTTGATATCGATTAGCGAGGAGGGATAGGGGTGCTCGCCGGCGCAGCGAAACTCGATCGACGCCACCACGACACCGCTCGCAGCCAGACCCTCTGAGAACTGCGGATTGGCAAAGCGATCCCCATTCGTCCAGGCACCACCGTGCACGTTGAGGATGGCGGGGAATGGTCCTGGTCCCTGTGGCTCGTAGATGAGAGCAAGCAGTGGCTCGCCGTCGACGCGACGATACTCGATGTCGCGCGTCTTTACCTCGTAGCGGGCCGCAGGATCGTACCTGAGAGAGGTCGTCGCCATCGTGGACTCCTTTTGCGCTCCGTCGCCGCGGATCGGCTCCGCGCGCGCTGCAGCTTCATCGTTTCCACACCATAGCACCGGGAAGCGTAAGAATGCCGGTGTACGCTATGGGTGATTTTTGCCCGCTCGTCCCCTGCTTCGAGAGGGTTGGTGCGAGGCTTGGAGGGATTTATGGCGGTCAACCGGCGCGATCTCCTGCGACTTGGAACCGGTACGGTACTCGGCGCCGGGCTGTTCGGAGGGTGGATAGGCTCGAGCGCCCGCGCCGCCGATACGAGCGGCGGTCAGCCCACGGCTGAGCAGGCGCTGCAGGCGCTGTTGGACGGCAACAAGCGCTTCGTGGCGGGGCAGCCGATGTATCCCGATCAGAGCCTGCCGCGACGCCAGCAGATCGCAAGCGGCCAGATGCCGCCGGTAGCCGTGCTGTGTTGCATAGACTCTCGCGTTCCGCCCGAACTCGTCTTCGATCAAGGACTGGGGACGCTGTTTGTGGCGCGGGTGGCCGGGAATATCGTCGATGACGCACTGTTGGGCAGCATCGAATATGGGATAGTACATTACCAGATCCCGTTGCTGGTGGTCTTGGGGCATCAGAGTTGTGGCGCTGTAATTGCCACGGTCGATGCACTAACGATGGGAACGGAGGCGGAGGGACACATCGGTGTGCTGGCGGACGCGATCATGCCCCCGGCAGTGCTGGCGCAGAGCCAGCCGGGAGACTTGGTGGACAACACTGTGCGCGCGAACATCAAGCAGAGCGCCGCGCAGCTCCGCTCCTCTGAGCCGATCCTGGCGGAGGAGATACATGCCGGGCACCTGAAGGTGGCTGGCATCTACTACAGTCTCGATACGGGAGCGGTCGAGGTTATCGATCCGATGTGATCATCCAGCCGTCTCGCCAAACTCGTCCGGCGGCTTGATCGAGCGGAACTGGACCAGGAGTAGCAGGTCATAGACGAGCTTGATAGCGCCACCAAGGATCAGCGGCCAGCCAAAGCTGGTCCGACTTAGGAGCGCGCCGGCCAGCAGAGGCGATGCGGCCGAAGCGAGACTGCGCGGGACGTTGGTCACGCTTGCTGCCGCGGGCCGCTCTTCAGGCGGGACGACGGCCATCACGTACGACTGGCGCGCCGGGACGTCCATCTGCGACGTCGATTGACTCAGCAACAGCATGATGACCGCGGCCGGCGCGTTTGGCATCAAGGCCGCCAGTATTCGAAAGATGCTGGACGGAATATGGGTGAATACCATCGTATTGATCAAACCGAAACGGGCGGCCAGCCGCGGCGATACCAACTGGGAGCAGGCACCTACAATACCGGCGGCGAAGAAGACCGCAGCAGCGGCTTGGACTGAAAGGTCGAAGCGTCGGAAGAGCCAGAGGGCGAGCAGCGACTGGACTGCGAATCCACCTCCCCAGGCATCGATGCTGAACAGAGCGGCGAGCCGCAGCACGATTCCGCGCGACTGCGCCAGCGGCGCCTGACGAACACCCGCCGGTCGGGTCTCGATTGCGGAGGAAAGGCCGCTGTAGAGCAAGGCAACGGCGACGGCAACTATCGAATAGATGACAAATCCAAGTCGCTGTGCCCCGCTGAGGCTCCAGCCGGCGTGTTGCGCGAGCAGTACCGGGACGCCGCTGACAAGCGCACCGAGAGCGCCAGCGAGGGAGCCCATCAGCTGGTAGCGAGCGAACAAAGCGGTTCGTTCCCGCCCCGTGACCGTGTCTGGGAGGAGGGCCTGCTCCGTCGGCAGGAACACGCTTACGTCCCCGGCCGACGGGTTCAGAGTTCCGACGACGGCCACAATAAAGAGCGGCCAGAACGCGGTTACGCCGAAGAATCCCAGCCCCGTCAACAGCATCAGTAGGGAAGCCGCCAGCAGCAGCCGGCGACGGCTGAGGTGGTGAGAAAGCAGTCCCGTTGCCAGCGTTAACGCCGCCGATCCGAGCAGCGTACCGGTGACGATCGCCCCAACCATGAGGGGCGAGAAGCCGATCGCGGAGAGGTAGCTTGCGAGCAGGACGCTGACGCAGCCATCCGCAAATCCGCGCAGAGCGCGGGCGGTCAAGAGCAGCCGCGCGTCGGGCGTGGCACTCCGTGGCAGAAGCGTCTGCCAGAGCCAAGGCGTCCTTCTGCCGGTGCCCGTTGGTATCCAAGCTCCTCGGAATCGACGGGTTTCAGATTGGGTGTAGGATACGACCAGCAGGATAAAGCAAGTGGAGGGTGCGCCTATGAGCACCGCGAATGACTTCGGGACGGCGCCCGAGCAGGATGTCCTTACAATCACCGACGCCGCCAAGTCCCGCATCCAGCAGGTCATGGAAAGTAAGGATCTGACGGGCCACAGCCTGCGTGTGAGCATCCGCGGCCGGGGAGCGACCGGCTTTGAATACGGAATGACCTTCGAGGGTCCCGAAGAAAAGCACGAGGGCGATACTGTTTTCGATGCCGGCGTGTTTACGGTGCTCATAGACGCCGATACCTTGCGGCATGCCCAGGGTGCGAGGATCGACTTCGCGGATGGCGGCTTCCAGATCGATAACCCGAACCCGATATGGGATGACCCCCGCGCGCTTACCGTTCAGGCCCTGCTCGATGAGCAGATCAACCCTGCTGTCGCCCGCCACGGGGGATTCGTCCAGCTCATGGACGTGAAGGACGACACGGTGTACGTCCTCCTTGGGGGCGGCTGCCAGGGCTGCGGCATGGTTGACGTAACCCTCAAGCAGGGCATCGAGGTCTTGATCAAGGAAGCTCTACCGGAGATCGAGCATGTCGTCGACACGACGGACCACGCCGGCGGCACGAATCCCTACTACGAGCCGGAGAAGAAGTAACCGAGCTGGCGACCTCCAGCTCTCAGCACTCGGCGCGGCGGCCGTGTACAGGACTCCGCACTATGCGATCACGAACTCCAAGCGGCGGTGGGCCTCGCGGAGAGCGGATTCTGTTGCGTCAAGCGTTGAGCCGTGCGCGAAGATGAAGCCCAGGTAACGATCGCCCTCGGGCAAGGGGGCTACCTCATGCCCGACCGGAACCGTGATGTCGATGCCCGCGATTCCTGGGACCGCGGCGGCCTGCTCCCGCCCCTTCACCGCGCGGAGAATCCCTCGCCGTGGGATCGGAATCATCATTGCGCCCGAGGGGCGAAGCGAATCGGGAATCTCCGGAAGCTCGGCTCCGATGGCCTGGCGCAGGATGAGGTCCTCCAGCGACACACCTGCGCCGAACTCCAACACGCTGGAGCAGCGTCCTCCGATGGAGCGGGCGGCGATCTCGATGATCCAGGCGCCACGCTCGTTGAGGCGAAGCTCGGCGTGGATAGGTCCCTCGCGTAAGCCAAGGGCGGCGGCCGTTTGCGCGACCGTCCCCGCTATCGCGCTCTGGTCGTCCCGCGGCAGGCGCGATGGTGTCAGGTAGATAGTCTCCTCGAAGTACGGGCCATCGAGCTGGTCCGGCTTGTCGAAGATGGCGAGCACCCGCAGCTCGCCATCGCTGAGCAGACCCTCGAGCGCTACCTCCGTGCCCGGGATGAACGACTCGACAAGGATTTTCTCGGCCCAATCGCCGCCCCGCTCGCGGACCTCCGGCCGAGACAAGATCGCGCGGATGCGCTCGAACGCGGCGATGAACTCGCGCGGATCGTTGGCGCGAATGACGCCCTGGCTGGCTGCCAGGAACACAGGCTTGAGCACGCACGGATAAATGACCTGAGCAGCGAGCGTGGCCGGGTCGCCCCCGGCGGGCAGAAGCCAGAACGTCGGCGAGAGCAGCCCGGCCATCGCGAGCAATTCCCGAACCTGGAACTTGTTCTGGGCGGCCTCGATGGATTCAGGCGAGTTGCCGGTGAGTGAGAGGGCTTGAGATGCCATCGCCGCGACGAGGGTCGTTCCGTCGTCCACACCCACGACGGCGTCCAAAGGCATTTTCCGGGCGAAATCCGCGATTCGCTTGACGGCGTTCTCGGGGCGCCGGAAGTCGAGCGTCAGCGATGTCCCGCGGGCCAGGTGCGAGAGGGCCTGGCGGCGCTCAGAGCCGACAATGACTTCGCCGCCCAACGCGTGGGCGGCGGTCATGAAGGCCTTTGCCCGGTAGGTCCGGGTGGCCATGAGCAGCAGGACGCGCTGCATAAGCCAGTGCCTCGGCTAACGCTTGGTGTACTGCGGCGCCTTGCGTGCGCGCTTGAGGCCGTAGTGTTTGCTCTCACGCATCCGCGAGTCGCGGGTGAGCAGGCCGAGCTTGCGGAGTTGCGGCCGGTTCGACTCATCCGCCGAGACGAGCGCACGGGCGAGCCCATGCGCAATTGCCCCTGCCCAGCCGGAGATGCCGCCGCCATCGACCTTTATCTGGACGCTGAACCGTCCTTGCGAACCGGTTTCGCGCAGACCTGTCATGATGGTGTGCTGATGAAGCGGTCGGGTGAAAACCTCCTCGAGCGGCTTGCCGTTGATGACGATCGCCCCGGTGCCCGGGTAGAGGCGCACGCGAGCAACCGCGGTTTTGCGCCGGCCCGTTCCGTAGTAGTAGTGCTGTTGCGTCATATCTGTCCTCGTTTGGTGCGGGCATTCGTGCTAGGCGGGGTCGATGAATCGCGCCCCTACGACTCCCTACGCGTTAGCCTCATCGGCATCGGCTTCGCCGGGTGACGTTACCGTCTCCTCGGGCGCAGCGGCCGGCTGAGCTCGGGCCGTGCGGCGAGGCGCTCGCGCTCGCGTGGTACGTGGCGCGCGGGAGGGCAGAGCGCCCTCCCCTACGTCAAGCGTGGCGGCCTCGACGGCTGCGACCGGTCGCGGGGCGTTGGTGGTGTTCACTCCTGGCGCAGCCGCTCTAAAGGCGGCTGGTGGCGGAGCGCCGACCTGCGCGGCATGCGGGTGATCAGCGCCGCCGTAGACCTTTAAGTGGCGGAAAAGGTGCAGCCCAAGCGGGCCCTTGGGGAGCATCCCGCGAACCGCGTGCTCGATCACTCGCTCGGGCCGCAGTGCCATTTCATGCTTGACCTCTCGGGTCTTGAGGCCGCCTGGGTACATCGAGTGGTGGTAATAGCGCTTCTGCTCCATCTTGTTGCCGGTGAGGCGCACTTTGGCAGCGTTCACCACAATGACGAAGTCGCCGGTATCAAGCTGCGGTGCGTAGATCGGCTTGTGTTTGCCGCGAAGATAGGTCGCGACCTGAGTCGACAGCCGGCCCAAGGGCTGTCCGTCAGCGTCAAGGACGTGCCATGCACGGCGCACGTCCGATGGTTTCGTGCTGAACGTTTTCATTGGCTCACTACAACTCCCGCTCTTCCGCAAATAACGGCGGCTCGTACCTCACGCCGATTAAGCAGAGCCCGTACGGCGGCGCTGCACGCTCATACGACCCAGGCCGGGCCTCCCGAAGATGCTGCTCGAATGCTTCGATCCTAAGCCTGCCTCTGCCGACACCGACGAGTGCCGCCACCGTTCGTCGCACTTGGTGCATCAGGAAGGCGTTTGCTTCGATGTCGACCGTGATCTCTCGACCCCGCTGCCGAATACAGACTGTCTCGATGCGTCTCCGCGTACTGCCGCCGCCCGCCTCCGGGGAGGCAAACGCTGCAAAATCCTGCTCTCCCAAAAGCCGCCTTCCGGCCGCTCGCATCTGCTCTACGTCCAGCCGAGACGGAACCTGCCACGCCCGCCAACGCTGGAGCGGCACTCGCGTCATGCTGTGCACGAGCGAGTATCGATAGCGTCGCGAGATCGCGCGCCGTCGCGGGTCGAAATCCTGCTCGACATCGCGTGCGCTTCGCACGGCGATGGCATCCGGCAGCCGAACGTTGAGGCCCCCGACGAACGCCTCGCAATTGTAGCCTGCCTGCGTGTCGAAACACGCAACCTGCCCCAACGCATGGACACCGGCATCGGTCCGACCAGCGAAGGCGACCCGCGCAAAGCTGCGCGTCATCTCCTCGATCGCCCGCTCCAGCTCGGCCTGAATTGATGGGCCGTTTGACTGGAGCTGCGACCCGGCGAACGACGTTCCGTCGTACTCGACAAGGAGTGCGAGACGGCGGAGACCGATGCTCATCCAGGGCGACCGGCACGCCTAGGTGGCCGCCGCGGATCGAGCGGCTGCTTCTTCTTTGAGCAACTCGATAATCGCAACGTCCGCACCATCGCCCAAACGTCGCCCCAGCTTGATGATGCGGGTGTAGCCGCCGGGGCGGGTTGCATAGCGCGGCCCGTAGACCGTGAAGACTTTATCGACGACGTCCTTGTCGGCGACGAAGCGCAGCGCCTGGCGCCGTGCATGGACGGTACCGTCCTTGCCGAGGGTGATGATACGTTCCGCCATGCCGCGGATCTCCTTGGCCTTCTGCTCGGTCGTTTGGATGTGCTCGTATCTGAGCAGATCAGTCACGAGATTCCTGAACATGGCCAGTCGATGACCGGTATTGCGGTCAAACTTCCGGCCGTCAACACGATGTCGCATACTGCAGGTCCTTACGCTTTGTCGGTGTCTTCGTCCTCGGACTCCTCGGGCGACTCCAGCTTGCGGCCCCCGGAGCCGCGAAGCGCCTCCATGAGCGCAGCGCCCAGCGAGCCGAACTCCTGCGCGGGCTCTTCGCCGTCGGGCTCGAAATGGGCCGGCAACTCGCCTGCCGCGCCGCCCTCGAGGTCGGAGGGCTCAAGGAAGTCGAGTTCCACGAGCCGTTCCCGTAGCTCGTCATACGACTTCCTGCCGAAGTTCCGTAGGCTCAGCAGCTCATCCTCACTCTTTTCGAGCACCTGCCCAACGGTCATCAGACCGCTGCGCTTAAGGCAGTTATAGGCGCGTACCGAGAGGTTGAGGTCTTCAATTGGCGTGTTGTAGCGATCGGGCGGTAGCGACGATCCAATCCCGAGACCCCGTTCCATCGCCGGGACGACGGGCTTCCCGAGCACACTAAAGCGGTGCAGATAGTCCGAGAGGATGTCGGAACTCTGGCTAATCGCCTCGACCCCGGTGAGGGTCCCGTCGGTCCAGACCTCGAGGATGAGACGATCGTAGTTGGTCATCTGGCCGACGCGAGTGTGCTGGACCGTGTAGTTCACCTTTCGAACCGGGGTGAATATGGCATCCACGGGGATGACGCCGATCGGCATGCCGACTGCCGCGCCCGCCGGCACATAGCCGGTGCCCCGCTCGACGTTCAGTTCGACGGTCAGGCGCGCCTGGTCGCCGTCCAGGGTGGCGAGATAGAGCTCCGGGTTCGCGATCTCGTAGTCGGCGGTCGGCTGGATCGCAGATGCCGTGACGGGACCAGACCCCGCCGCCTCCAGATAAAGCTTGCCCGGCCTGTCGGAGAACGCCCGCAGGCGTACCTCTTTCAGATTCAGGAGGAATTCAGTTGTGTCCTCCTTCATGTTCGGGATGATTGAGAATTCGTGCTCGACCTCATCGATTCGGACCGACGACACGGCGGCGCCGGGCAATGAGCTCAGCAGCACGCGTCGCAAGGCGTTTCCGAGCGTCGTGCCGAAGCCCGATTGAAGCGGTTCGGCGACGACCCGCGCGTAGGTGTCAGTGGCCTCCTCGATCTGGAGTTGGGGAGACTCAAGCTGGGTCAAGGGTGTCCTCCCTGCCGCGGCCAGCGCGGCGGAGAAATCGTCGGTAGTCATTTGCAATCCGTGTCTGTTTTAGAAGCCTGCTTAACGCGAGTAGTACTCAACGATGACGCTCTCGTCGAACGTCTGGTCGGCCTCGGTTCGTACCGGTGGGGCGATGACTCGTCCCGTAAGGTTGTCTTTGTCCAGGCTTAGCCAGGACGGAGGTGATGCGCGACCGATCTCCTGCCGCAAAACGGCGGCATATTCAGTCTTCTGCCCTTGCGGGGTCCAGCCGACAACGTCACCGACCTTGGTAAGCGCCGAGGCGATGTCCGTTTTGCGGCCGTTCAAGGTAATGTGACCATGGTTGACCAACTGCCGGCCCTGGTCGCGCGAATCTGAGAAGCCAAGTCGATAAACGACATTATCAAGGCGGGACTCGAGGATTCGCACAAGGTTCTCGCCCGTCACGCCGGGCAGCCTGGTCGCCTCCTCGAAATATGAGTGGAACTGGCGCTCGAGCACGCCGTAGGAGTAGCGCGCCTTCTGCTTCTCACGGAGCTGCAGACCTCGGTCGGAGATCTTCCGTCGCCGCCCCTTGGGGGGCGGCCCTGGTGGCTGATTACGTCGTTCGATGGCGCACTTCGGCGATAGGCAACGCTCACCCTTCAGAAATAGTTTCAGTCCGTAGCGTCGACAGACGCGGCAGTCGGGTCCTCGATATCGAGCCATTCAGCTCCTCCGGTGCCTATACACGCCGGCGCTTGGGTGGCCGGCAGCCATTGTGCGGGATTGGTGTAACGTCGCGGATACTCATAATGCTCAGGCCCGCGGACTGCAGCGCCCGAATGGCCGCCTCACGTCCGCTGCCCGGGCCCTTGACATAGACTTCGATAACTCGCAGGCCGTGCTCCATGGCGCGGCGGGCCGCTGCCTCAGCAGCCATCTGCGCGGCGTAGGGCGTACTCTTGCGCGAGCCCTTGAATCCAGCCTGTCCCGCGCTGCCCCAACTCAGCACTGCGCCTGTCGGGTCGGTGAGCGTAATAAGTGTGTTATTGAACGTCGACTGCACGTAGGCTCGCCCGCGAGGTACCGACTTGCGTTCCCTGCGACGCCCGCGCGCCGGCCGCGCTCGACGTGTTTGTTGCTCTGCCATTTTCTAGATTCTCTCCCTTTCATCGCCCTTCCCTCCCCTCCCCGAGGAGAAGAGAAGAAGCTGGGGGACACCCCCAATCCCCCGCCCTGCGGGGCTGATTCACGTTTCCCTACCCGAAGGGGCGGCGAGTCCGGAACACTCCCAAGCCGCCGTACCGCGAACAGCAGGCTGAGAGCTGAACGCTGACGGCTACCTCACTTCTTGGCAGCTGCTCGACGCTTGCCCGCGACGGTGCGACGTGCCCCCCGCTTCGTACGCGCGTTCGTCCGTGTTCGCTGGCCATGGACAGGCAGGTTGCGCCGGTGCCGGATTCCGCGGTAGCAGTTAATCTCAATCAGGCGCTGAATGTTCTGACGCACCTCACGGCGGAGGTCGCCCTCAACCACGTACTCGCGGTCAATGACCTCGCGTATGCGGTTGACCTCGTCGTCGCTGAGGTCGCGAACCCGCGTGTCGGCGCTGACGCGTGTCTGCTGCAGGATCTTCGCGGCCCGTGTCGGGCCGATGCCGAAGATGTAGCGCAGCGAGATCTCAACCCGCTTGTCCCTGGGGATATCGACGCCTGCGATTCGAGCCATCCTTTTCCTCTCCGCTCGGTGTTGCGCTCGTAGTACTCGTAGTAATAGGGCAGCGGCCTGCCGGCCGTTCGGCGGGTTATCCCTGCCGCTGCTTGTGCTTTGGATTTTCGCAGATCACGCGTAGAACGCCGCGACGTTTGATAATCTTACATTTCTCACAACGCGGCTTGACCGATGCCTGGACTTTCATTCGAGTCCCATTCCCTGCCCCTTCCCATTAGGAAGGGGATTTCTTTTCTATCGGGGTCTTCCCGCCGCGCCACGCGCATCCGCGTGTGAGGTCGATGTGAAGCGCGCCTTGGCACCGACAAGGCGGCCTCACCGTGCTATCGGAAGCGATATGTGATGCGACCGCGCGATAGGTCGTAGGGTGAGAGCTCCACCATCACCCGATCGCCCGGTAGAACCTTGATGAAATTCAACCGGATCTTGCCCGAGATGTGGGCCAATACCTGGTGCCCGTTTGCCAGCTCGACCTTGAACATGGCATTTGGTAGTGTGTCTTTGACAATGCCCTCGACCTCGATCGCGTCTTTTTTCGGCATAGAGACCCTTTCCGACTTTCAACCATAGCCCGCTCATCCTATGCTCTCGAAGGATGAACGGCTACCCAGGCGATACTACGGCAGCGTGAGCACCTCCGGCCCGTTGTCTGTTACTGCCAGTGTGTGCTCGAAGTGCGCCGATAGGCTGCCATCGCGGGTGACCACAGTCCAGTTATCCGGCATGCGCTTCGTGTGCCAATCGCCGACGTTCACAATCGGCTCGATCGCGATGACGGTGCCACGCTTCAGAACCTCACCGCGGCCCGGGGTCCCGTAGTTGGGGACCTGAGGATCTTGGTGCATCGTGCGTCCGACGCCGTGACCGACATATTCTCGGACGACGCTGAAGTTGTTACGCTCGGCGACTTCCTGTACCGCCGCGCCGATGTCGCCCAGCCGTGCGCCGGCATGCGCCGCATGAATTCCCGCCCAGAGCGCTTCCTCGGTGACCTCAATGAGGCGCGTCGCCTCCTCAGAGACCTTCCCGCAGGCGACCGTGATTGCTGAGTCGCCGACCCATCCGTTCACCGTGGCTCCCAGGTCAATGCTGACGATGTCGCCTGACTTGAAGAGGCGCTTGTTCGTCGGGATCCCGTGTACGATCTCGTCATTCACCGACACACAGACCGTGGCCGGATACGGTGGCGCTCCGGGCACTGCGTAATTCAGAAACGTCGGCGTTACTCCTCGCTTCGCGTATTCCTTACGGACGATGTCGTCGAGGTTCTTCGCCGTGACGCCCGGCCGCACTGCGTCGCGAAGAAGCTGGAGCGTCTGACCAACCACCCGGCCGGCCCCACGCATCATCTCGATCTCCGCGTCCGTCTTAATCTCTACGGCCATAGACGCTACCGCCTCGCTTCCACACACGCCGCAATGGAGTGTGCCACCGCCTCTACCGTCTGCTCGCCGTCGACCTCACAGAGCTTGCCCTGCGGGCGGTAATATCCCAAAAGCGGCTTCGTCTGACGAAAGAAGGTTGCCAGCCGAGTGCGTGCTGTCTCGGCAGTGTCGTCGACGCGCTGGTAGAGCTCGCCGCCGCAGCTGTCGCAGGTCCCGGCGGTGCGGGGCGGCTTGTTGACCGCGTGATAGACCGCATTGCACCCAGGGCAAAGCCAACGCCCCGAGATGCGACGAATAAGCTCGCCCTCTGCCACACGTATGTAGATAACCTTCCAAACGCTTTTACCGGATTGCTCAAGGTCCCCATCGAGGGCCCGGGCCTGTTCGATGGTCCTCGGGAACCCGTCGATCATCGCTCCACGGACATACTCGTCGCGCGACAGAACTGACAGCATCACGCGGTTGGTTATGTCATCGGGCACAAGCAATCCCTTGTCGTAGTAGGACCGTACAAGTTCGCCGAGATCCGACTCCTCCTCACGTACCGCACGGAAGACGTCCCCCGACGCGAGGTGTGGCAGCTCCAGGAGCTTGGTCAGGGCTGCTGCTTGGGTGCCCTTTCCGGCGCCTGGGGCGCCCAGCAGGATCAGATAGCGGGTGGCAGTCACGCTCGTCAACGGATGAAGCCCTCGTAGTTGCGCATCAAGAGCTGGGCCTCGAGCTGCTTCATCGTGTCGATGACGACGCCGACCACGATCAGGAAAGCGGTGGCGCTAATGGTGAACTGCGTGTTGCCCGTAAATCGAGTCGCGAAGTACGGCACGACGGAGACAATTGCCAGGAACACGGCTCCGGCCCACGTGATCCGCGTCACCACTCGGGTAACGTACTCGGCAGTCGGCCGGCCGGGACGGATGCCGGGAATAAAACCGCCCTGCTTCTGTAGGTTTTCGGCCAGGTTCTGCTGTTGGAAGACCACCATCGTATAGAAGAAGGTGAATCCCATTACGAGAATGAACACGAAGATCTGGTAGACGCCGCCTCGTGGGTCGACCGCGGTCTGCATGCCGGTTGCCACGTTTCGCACGACGCCGCTCGCCGAGTTGCGGAAGTAATTGGCCACGAAGCCGGGGAAGATGCCGATCGAGTAGGCGAACAGCAGTGGAATCATGCCGGCCGCGTTGACCTTGAGCGGAATGAAACTCTGTCCCGACTGACGGTACATGCGACCGCTTCGGAAAACGCTCTTTGCGTACTGGACTGGAACTCGCCGCTCGGCCTCCTGGAAATAGACGATCGACATGACCAGCACCAGTACGACAGCGATGAGGATTGCCAGCCGGCTTATGCCCACGCCACTGCCGTTGATGCCGACATTGCCGAGCAGCGATGGCAGACCGGCGATGATGCCGGTGAAGATGATGAGCGAGATCCCGTTGCCAATGCCGCGATCGGTGATGAGCTCGCCCAGCCAGACGAGGAACAGCGTGCCTGCGAGCATGGAGGCGAGCATTGCCAGGGTTGGCAGCAGGCTGCTGCCCGTGAGTCCGACATTGGCGATGGCTGGTCCGGAGGGTGTCGTCGTGTTGTGGATAATCTGAAGCTGAGCATAACCCTGGAAGATAGCCAGCGGAACCGTCAGGTAATGGGTGTAGAGCTGCACCTGGTTCCGGCCCTGCTCGCCCTCCTTATTGAGCGCCTGCAGACGCGGGATCATCGGCGTCAGAAGCTGCATGATGATAGACGCCGTGATGTAGGGGTAAACGCCCATGGCGGCGACGCTCATCTGTTTCAGTGCGCCGCCGCTAAAGACGTTGAGGAAGCCAAGTACTGAGGCAGAACTGCTGCTCTCGAAGATGTACTTTAACGCCGCGCTGTTGACGTTGGGTATTGGCACGGCCGCGACGAAGCGAAACACCGCCAGCAGCGCGAAGGTGAACAGGAGCTTGTCACGGAGGTCGGGTTGGCGAAACGCATCGACGCAGGCCTGGAGTAACCGGGGCCGAGTGCCGCCGCGATTTCGTTGTTGTGTTTGCGGTATCATCGTTTACCTCTGAAACGCCGACCTATACCTATGAGACGCCAACGTGTCCGACGCACGCTCCTTGCAGAAGCGCGCGGTCGGACTGCTCGCTGACCGCTGCTTGCTCAGGCCTGTTCTTCGCCGTCCGCCCTGGCCGCCGGCTCTGCTTCCGCCGGCGGTTGCTCGTCCTTGGCCGCGGCAGCACGAGCAATCTTGGCCACCGCCTCTGTATCGGCCGGCGGTTGCTCGTCCTTGGCCGCGGCAGCACGAGCAATCTTTGCCACCGCCTCTGCATCGGCCGGCGGTTGCTCGTCCTTGGCCGCGGCAGCACGAGCAATCTTGGCCACCGCCTCTGCATCGGCCGGCGGTTGCTCGTCCTTGGCCGCGGCAGCGCGAGCCACCTCGGCCGCCTCGACGCGCGCTGCCTCGGCGGTCTCGATCCGCGCCATCGCCTCAGCTTCGAGCCGCGAGACACGCTCGGTTGCGTGACCGGCAAGTTGCTCGACGCGTCCGCCGGCCGCCTCAATCTTCTGACGTGCGCTGGCTGTGAACGCGTGCGCACTGACCGTCAACGGTTTGTCAAGCTGCCCATCTCCCAGCACCTTGACCGGCAAATGGGGGCGATTGATAAGTCCCGCCGCCGCAAGACTCTGCGGTGTCACAGCGCCGCTCGTGCTCGCGCGGCTGAGTTGGCCCACGTTGACCCATTCGTACTCGATTCGCCACTTGTTGGTGAAGCCCCGCTTTCGCGCCAAGCGGGCCGAAAGGGCCATCTGGCCACCCTCAAAGCCAATGCGCAGGTCGTTTCCGGTACGCGCCTTCTGACCCTTGAGGCCTTTGGTGGCGTACGTGCCGTGACCGCTCGCATTGCCTCGCCCAATTCGTTTCGCGGGGCGCCGAGAGCCGGGCGCTGATTTGAGCTCGTGCTGCTGCATTCTGCGCCCCTACTCCGACAATTCCGTCACTGAGACGAGATGACGGACTTTGTTAATCATACCACGAATTGAGCGCGTATCATCGTGTTCGACGCTTTGGTTCAGTCGATGTAGCCCAAGCCCTCGAATTGTGTCCTTCTGATCTTGCGCATAGCCAATTGCGCTCTTCTTCCAGGTAACAATTACTTTTGTCATGACCAGGACCTCGTAAGTACTTGCTCGCAAATAGGAGGCGTTTTGCTTCCGGCGTCCTGACTCACACCCCTGGGCAATTTCCCGCGTTGCCAGGGTGAGCCGCGTCAGACTAAGAGGCCGCTTGGCTGCGCCGCGCCCCCGGCACGGGTAAGGCAGCCGCCGCGTGCCGTTCCATCGCCACCGCTATCGGATCGCGAAGACGCGACAGCCCGTCGATGGTCGCGCGCACGACGTTCAGTGCGTTGGCGCTGCCGAGCGACTTAGTGAGCACATCCTTTACGCCAGCCGCTTCCATTACCGCGCGAACGCCTCCCCCGGCGATGACTCCCGTCCCTGGTGACGCCGGCTTGAGCATGACCTCGGCGGCTCCGAAGCGCGCCAAGAGCGGGTGTGGCAGCGTCGAACCATGCAGTGGAACGGTGATCAGACTTCGGCGTGCGATGCTGGCGCCCTTGCGGATCGCCTCGGGCACCTCGTTTGCCTTGCCGAGTCCCGCCCCAACCCGGCCCTTGCCGTCGCCGACGACAACGACAGCGCTGAAGCTGAACCGGCGACCTCCCTTGACTACCTTCGAGACGCGGTTTATGAAGACGACGCGTTCGGAGAACTCGCTATCGCCACGGTCGCCTCTGTCTCGTCCTCTGAACTCAGCCACTAGTTTCTGTCCTTTGCTTTCACTGTAGTTACCCCTCCCCACCGGGTGAGGAAAACTGGGGGGACACCCCCCAGGCCCCCGCGGCTTCCGCCGAGCTAGAACTCCAACCCGGCCTGGCGTGCACTGTCTGCAAGAGCCTTCACGCGCCCGTGATACTGGAAGCCGCCGCGATCAAAGACCACCCGCGTGAGTCCCGCCGCGGTTGCCCGCTCGCCGATCGCCTTACCGACGATCTTCGCAACCTCGGTCTTCACCTTGCCGGCGCGTTGATCTCGGAGGGCTGGATCGATGTCAGATGCGGCAACCAGCGTTTGCCCGCTGCTGTCATCGACAATCTGGGCGTATATGTGCGTGAGGCTGCGAAACACAGCCAGGCGCGGCCGCTCCGGTGTGCCGTTGACGCGCCTTCGGACGCGGAGGTGGCGCCGTACCCGTTTCGCTCGCGGTGTCTTAGCCTTCATTTTTTCTTAGCGCCCCTTGCCGCCCTTGCCGGCCTTGCCGGCTTTGCGGCGAACGATTTCTCCCTGGTAGCGGATGCCCTTGCCCTTGTAGGGCTCCGGCTTGCGAATCAGGCGTATGTTCGCGGCCACTTGGCCGACCTGTTCCTTGTCGATCCCCTGGACGTTGATCCGGTTGTTGCCTTCGATTGCGAAACTGATGCCCGCCGGCGGATCCACCTCCACGGGGTGGGAGTAGCCGACCTGGAGAACGATCTTGCCCCCTTGCTGCTGCACGCGGTAGCCGACACCCTGGACCTCGAGCGTCTTGGTATAGCCGGCCGTCACGCCCTGGACCATATTGGCGACGAGCGTCCGGCTCAGGCCGTGCAGTGCACGCAGGCGGGGCTCATCGCCGGGACGGGTCAGAACGAGCCGCCCCTCTTCCTGCTGGATACTGATCTCGGGCGGCAGGTCGCGAGCCAGCTCACCCCGCGGTCCTGAGACATTAAGATGGCTGCCGTCGATCACGACCTTGACTTCTGGCGCCAGCGGTATCGGTTGCTTGCCCACACGTGACATACGCAGCCCTCAGCTTTCAGCTTTCAGCGATCAGTGTTCCGCCGCCGGGGCTGACGGCTGAGAGCTGATCGCTCGTTTACCAGACATAACAGAGGATCTCGCCGCCTACCTGGCTGCGCCAGGCCTGCTGGCCCGTCATGATCCCCTGCGGCGTTGAGAGTATCGCGATACCCAAACCGCCGTAGACTCGCGGAATCTCTTTCTTCTGCACATAGACACGCAGTCCCGGCTTGCTGACGCGCTGGATGCCAGTGAGCACCGGGTCGCGTCTGCCGGTATAGTTGAGCGTCACCCGAATCGTCCGCAGAACGGCCTTCTCTTTGTCTTCGACGACCGCGAAGTCCTTGATGTAGCCCTCGTCTTTGAGAACCTTGGCGATCGCCAACTTCATCTTCGACGCTGGGATCGAGACGTAGTCATGCTTGGCCGCCACTGCGTTGCGAATCCGAGTCAGCATGTCGGCAATGGGGTCAGTCATGTTCATGGATGGGACTCCTCAAGATCGATGTCGCGCGATGCGACGACTGTTCCGCTATCTGCCTTCGGCACCAGTCCCTAGAGACTCGCTTTTTTGACGCCGGGCAGGTGGCCCAGATGTGCAAGCTGACGGAAGCAAATCCGGCACAGGCCGAACTGGCGGATGTACGCGCGCGGCCGGCCGCAACGCTTACAGCGGTTTTTTTGCCGCGTCTTGTACTTCGCGGGTCGTTGAGCCCTGACGATACTCGATGTCTTTGCCATGCCTATGTCTCCCTACGACCTTCGCTGCCCTTGTCCCCACCCCACCCACCATGGGAGGGACTGGGAGAGGGACTGGGGGAGGAATTGGGGGACACCCCCAAGCCCCCGCGGCTTCCGCCATGCACGCTTACGTCTCCCTGCTGAACGGCACACCCATAAGCTGAAGCAGCCGCTTCCCTTCCTCGTCCGTTCGCGCGCTGGTGACCATCGTGACCTGCAGCCCGCGAATCCGATCGATCCTGTCGTAGTCGATCTCGGGGAAGATCAACTGTTCCCGCACGCCCAAGCTGTAGTTACCCCGTCCATCGAACGCGTTTGACGGCGCTCCCTGAAAGTCACGGATTCGCGGCAGAGCGATATTGACCAATCGGTCGAAAAACTCGTACATGCGCTCGCCGCGCAGGGTGACCATCATCCCAATAGGGTTGCCGGCGCGAACCTTAAAGTTGGCAATCGACTTCTTGGCCCTCGTAACGACCGGCTTTTGGCCGGTGATCGCCGTCAGGTCCGCGGAGGCAGCGTCCAGCGCTTTGGCGTTCTGTATCGCCTCGCCGAGCCCAATATTAACGACGATCTTCTTGAGGTGCGGCGCCTGCATCTGGTTCCGGTACTCGAACTCCTTCACCAGCGCCGGCCGGACCTCGGCGTGATACCGCTCTTGAACACGTGCCGCCATCATTTACCTCGTATGCCTTCCCTACTGGCGTCCCGCCCCTCCCCAGAGAAGAGGATGTGCTGGACACCCCACAAACCCCCGCGGCCTCTGCCTAGTCGATGTCCTCGTTGCATTTCTTGCAGACTCGGACCCGAACGCCGTCTGGGCGCTGTCGGATCCCTACCCGCGTGGCGTCGCCGCAGTTCTTGCAGATCAGCTTAAGGTTCGAGAGTTGGATCGGCGCCTCTTTTTCGATAATCCCGCCGGGCTGCTGCGCGCTCTGCTGGCGCTGGTGGCGCTTGACCATGTTGACGCCGGTGACGAGGGCGCGGTGTTCCATGGGAAGAACCTGACGCACCTGCGCGCTTTTGCCCTTGTCCTTCCCCCGGATAACCATGACCTGGTCGTCCTTCTTGATCTTGTTCACGCTCTATATCACCTCGGGAGCAAGCGAAACGATCTTCATAAAGTTCCGCTCTCGCAGCTCCCTCGCAACGGGACCGAAGATACGCGTCCCGCGCGGATTCTGCTTATCGCTGAGAATAACGGCGGCATTGTCGTCAAACCGTATGTAGGTGCCGTCGGCACGCCCATATTGCTTGGCAGTGCGCACCACCACCGCGCGCACGACCTCGCCCTTCTTGACTGCCGCATTGGGTTGAGCCAACTTCACGGATGCAACGATCGTGTCTCCGACCCGCGCGTAGCGCCGGCCGGAGCCGCCGGTCACAAGGATGCACATTATCTCTCTTGCGCCGGAATTATCGGCGACTTTGAGGCGTGTGTACTGCTGGATCACGCCTCCTCCTCCGCATCGTCCTCGCCTGCTGTCTCCGGTTCGGCTTCTTCTGCGCTGGCGGCCCGCGTGGGCTCCAGAATCTCGGCGCCGATTGCCTGCGGCTGGATTTCAGCGACATCGCCGCGCACCTGGATTCCCGCCAGGCGCCAGCGCTTCTCCTTCGAGAGCGGTCGGGTCTCGATGATGCGGACGCGGTCGCCCAGGTGGCACTCGTTGTTCTCGTCGTGCACCTTGTAGCGCTTTGTGCGCTTCAGCGTCTTCTTGTAGAGCCGGTGCCGTTTCGTCGTCTCGACGGCAACGACAACCGTCTTCTGCATCTTGTCGCTGACCACGGTCCCAAAGCGCACCTTCTGCCGTGGCGCGACCGGGCCGGCTGGCGATACTTCCATGTCCCTAACTCTCTTCGTTTCTAACGAACGTTGTTACTGACGAACTTGCGGCGTGCTTATGCTGGCTGCACGTGCAGGCCCAGCCTGCGCTCCGTCTGAATCGTCTGCAGACGGGCGATGCGACGGCGCGTCTTGCGTATCTCCTGGTTATTGGTCTGCTGGCGCGTCGCCATACGAAACCGGAGGTTGAACAGGTCGTGATGAGCCTGGTCAATCTGCTCCAGAATCTGCTGGTCCGTCAGCGCCCGCAATTCCTCCGCATTCTTGTTCGGCATCTCTTGTCCTTGGATACGGCCGGTTTACAGGACTTGATCGCGGACGATGAGCCGTGTCTCGACCGGCAGCTTGTGCGCTGCCAGCCGAAGCGCCTCGCGTGCCAGCGTCTCGTCGACGCCGGCAACCTCAAACAGCATCCGGCCAGGCTTCACTACGGCGACCCAGTGATCGGGTGCGCCCTTGCCGCTTCCCATGCGAGTCTCCGCAGGCTTGGCGGTCACCGGCTTATCGGGAAAGACGCGGATCCACACCTTGCCGCCACGCCGCATGTGGTGGGTGATGGCACGGCGGGCCGCTTCGATCTGCCGGCTATCGACCCACGCGGGCCCAAGCGCCTGCAGTCCGTACTCGCCGAAGGCGATCGTGTTGCCCGAATTCGCCGGGCCGCGACGATGTCCGCGGTGGACCTTGCGATACTTTACGCGTTTTGGCTGTAGCATTGCCGGACGCGGCTCCTTCGGGTTTCGTCGCTGTTAATCCAAAGACAGCGCGGGTTCTTCCGTCTTCTGTTCTATACGCTCGGCGGCGCGGCCGCCGTCACGGGCTCGGCTGGCTCAGGCGGCGGCGAGGCCGGCTCCGCCGGCACCGGAATGGCCGCGGCCTCGGCGACAGGCGGTCGCTCTGCTTCAGGCTGCTCAGGCGGCGGAGCCTCGCCGGGAGGCTCCTCCGCGACGGGCGATTTACGCGGTGGCGGTAGGATATCGCCCTTGTAAATCCAGACCTTGACCCCAATCCGGCCGAAGGTCGTGTGCGCCTCCGCGAGTCCGTAGTCGATATCAGCACGGAGGGTGTGCAGGGGAATCCGGCCCTCCTTCTCCGTCTCGTTACGGGACATCTCGGAGCCGCCCAGCCTGCCCGCCACACGGATCTTGACGCCCTTGGCGCCGCGCTGCATGGTCCTCTGGACAGCCTGCTTCATTGCGCGGCGGTGGGCGACGCGACGCTGCAACTGGTCAGCTACGCTCCGTGCCACGAGATAAGCGTCGAGCTCCGGCTGGCGGATCTCGGAGATGTTCACGCGCACGCGGCGGCTTGTAAGCTTCTCGAGCCGGTTTCGCAACTCCTCGACTTTCTGGCCACCCCGACCGATGACAATGCCTGGCTTAGCGGTGTGGATGGTCACAGACGCCTGATTGGCGTTGCGCTCAATCTCCACCTTGGAGATACTCGCGTCACCAAGCGTCCGCGAGATGAGGTCGCGGATGCGCAGATCCTCGTACAGCAGCTCACCGTAGTTGCGGTCTGCATACCATTTGCCCTGCCAGTCATAGATCACGCCGATCCGAAAACCGGTCGGATGAATCTTGTGACCCACTACGGTATCCTCCTTGTACACGCGCTGGAAGCGCCCATCAAGCCTCGTCCACGATGACGGTGATATGACTGTACCGTCGCAGAATCGGGCTGGCGCGGCCGCGCGAACGCGCCTTGAATCGCTTTAGCGTGCGGGCCTCGTCGGCGTACGCGCGCACGATTCGCAACTCGTCCGGCGACAACTGGTAATTGTTCTCCGCGTTCGCCGCGGCCGATTTCACCACTTTGGCGACAGTCCGCGCGATCGGCTTGCCGGAGAAGCGCAGATACGTCATTGCGGTGTCGATGTCCTTGCCGGGAAGCTCACGCAGCAAAAGCCGCACCTTGCGCGCCGACACGCGGATGTTGGTCGCCGAGGCCCTGACTGGCATAGCCCTGTCCTACCGTTTCCCGCCCATGCGCGCGGTTTTCTCAGACTTGCTTGTGTGCCCGCGAAAATGACGTGTAAGCGCGAACTCACCAAGCTTGTGCCCCACCATGTTCTCAGTGAGAAAGATCGGCACGTGACGGCGTCCGTCGTGAACGCCGATTGTCATGCCAACCATCTGGGGCATGATCGTCGACGAGCGCGACCAAGTGCGAATGACGGACTTTTGACCGCTTCGCACGAGGACGTCGACCTTCTTCATGAGCTTCTCGTCGACGAAGGGTCCCTTCTTAGTCGATCGAGACACGGGTGCCCTCCTTCATCATCGTGATGACCGGCGCCGACGGACGATGTACTTGTCCGTCGCCTTGTTATTTCGTGTGCGATAGCCCAGGGTCGGCTTGCCCCACGGCGACTTGGGCCCGGGCAGACCAACAGGTGCCTTGCCCTCACCGCCGCCATGGGGATGGTCGCGTGGGTTCATCGCGGAGCCGCGCACTTCAGGTCGCCAGCCGCGATGCCTCGCGCGGCCCGCCTTGCCGAGCTTGATATTGTTGTGCTCCACGTTTCCGACCTGCCCAACCGTCGCCATACAGGCCGAGAGGACGCGGCGCATTTCCCCGGAGGGCAGCCGGAGAAGGCTGTAGTCGCCCTCTTTCGCCATTAGCTGCGCACCCGAGCCTGCGCTGCGGACGATCTGCCCACCGCGCCCGAGCTGCAACTCTATGTTGTGGACGAGCGTACCGGTCGGGATGTTCCGCATGGGGAGCGCGTTGCCGGGACGAATCTCGGCGCCGATGCCGGCTGTGACGCTATCGCCGATCTTGAGTCCCAGAGGGCAGAGAATGTAGCGTTTTTCGCCATCCTCGTACGCAAGCAGCGCGAGCCGAGCCGAGCGGTTGGGGTCGTATTCGATCGCCTCCACGCGAGCTCGCACAGCCGTTTTATTGCGTTTGAAGTCAACGCGCCGGTAGAGGCGCTTGGCGCCGCCGCCGCGGTGGCGGACCGTCAGCTTTCCCTGACTATTGCGGCCGCCGGTGCGCTTCAGAGGCTCAGTCAGACTGCGCTCCGGGCGCTTCTTCGTGATCTCCTCGAACGTATAGCCAGAGCTTCCGCGCCGGCCCGGGGAGGTTGGCTTGAACTGCTTGATTGGCATGCCTATACGCCTTCGAACAGCTCGATCGACTGACCTGGCTCGAGCGTCACAACTGCCTTCTTCCAATCCTTGGTTAGACCAGTGTTCCTGCCTACGCGGCGGAGCTTGCCGTGCATGATCATCGTGTTGACGTCCCGTACTTGCACGCTAAAAGCCAGTTCAACGGCTTCCTTTATCTGCAGCTTGTTCGCCGCGAGCCGAACCTCAAAGGGATACTTGTTCATTCCCGAGAGGTAGGTGCCCTTCTCTGTGATCAGCGGACGCACCAGAACGTCGTACGGGTGAATCGCCTTAGGCATCGCCCGCACCTCCAGCGGCCGCGCGGAGCGGTGCGCGGCGCCTCGTCGCCCTCTCACCACCCCACTGGGCTTCTGCCTGCCGCACGGCGTCCACCGTCATGAGCAGGCCTCGATGCGACGTTAGGTCGGCGATGTTCAAGTAGGGTGCCGGAAGCGTCTTGACCTCCGGCAGGTTGGCGGCGCAGCGCTTGACGGTTTCATCCGCCGCTGCAGTAACAACCAGCGTCGACCGGTTCAGGTTGAGGTGCTGCAATATCTCCCGTAGGACCCGAGTCTTGGGCTCTTCGATCGACAGGTCACGCACTACTACGAGTGAGCCGCCGCGGGCGGCAGCGGAAAGCGCGGACCGGATCGCCAAGCGCCGGACCATCTTCGCAATTCGTTGTGTGTACTTGCGCGGCTTGGGCCCAAAGACGATGCCGCCATGGCGCCGGTGTGGTGCGCGGACACTTCCCTGGCGAGCTCGCCCCAGCCCCTTCTGACGGAAGAGCTTGACGGTGCTGCCACGGACCTCGCCGCGGGTCTTGGTGCTCGCGGTTCCTGCGCGGCGGTTCGCCAGTTGTGCCAGGAGGACCTGATGCATAACGTGCGTGTTCGGCTCGATGTCGAAGACACTGTCCTCGGCCTCGATGGTCCCGTCGGCCTCGCCGCTCCGCATCACTACCGGCAGTTGCATGGTTTCCTAACCTAGTGTTGGGCCGGCTATCCGGCCCCTCCCCACCCCGGGACGGGAGAAGATTGGGGGATACCCCCAAGCCCCCGCCCTACGGGGTCGCCGCTTCTATTGCCACTGCTGGGCCGGCTATCCGGCCCCTCCCCACCCCGGGACGGGAGAACATTGGGACACCCCCAAGCCCCCGCCCTAGGGGTCGCTGCTTCTATTGCCACTGCTGGGCCGGCTATCCGGCCCCTCCCCACCTCGGGACGGGAGAACATTCGGACACCCCCAAGCCCCCGCCCTAGGGGTCGCTGCTTCTATTGCCACTGCTGGGCCGGCTATCCGGCCCCTCCCCACCTCGGGACGGGAGAACATTCGGACACCCCCAAGCCCCCGCCCTACGGGGTCGCTGCTTCTATTGCCACTGCTGGGCCTGCTATCCGGCCCCTCCCCACCTCGGGACGGGAGAACATGGGGGACACCCCCAAGCTCCCGCCATACGGGGCTGGCGGTTGTACGGTTTCCTACCTACTGATGGGCCGCCTGTCCGGCCCGTCCCACCCCAAACGCTAGGGGAAAAAGGGCACTACCACGCCCCGCCCTCCAGGGCGACGCTACTGGTTCACTTGCGGCGGGTTGACCGCCGGATGGTTACAAGCCCGGTACGAGGCCCAGGCACGCCGCCCTGCAGCAAGAGCAGCCCGCGGTCGGGATTCACGTCAACGATGCGTAGCCCTCGGACCGTCACCTGCTTGGAGCCCATCTGGCCCGCCATGCGCAGGCCCTTGAGTACCCGCCCCGGAGTGGTGGTCGATCCGATAGAACCGGGCGACCGATGGCGATCTGATTGGCCGTGTGTCTTTGGACCGCCGTGGAACCCGTGGCGCCGCACGACACCGGCGAAGCCGCGCCCCTTGGAGACCGCTGTCACGTCCACGAAGTCGCCCACCTGGAACAGGTCGGCGCCGATGCGCTGTCCGATCTCGACCTCGCCGAGGTCGTCCACCTTGAACTCGTGCAGGTGCTTCAGGCTCTCGCCAACGGCTTTCAGATGGCCGCGTTCGGGTTGGTTGAGCCGCTTCACCTGGCCGAACCCAAGTTGCACCGCCTCATAGCCGTCTTTTTCCTTTGTCCTGATCTGCGTCACATGGCATGGTCCGGCTTCGATCGCCGTGACGGCAGCGACCGTCCCGTTCGGCTCGAAGCGCTGGAGCATGCCAAGCTTGCGCCCCAAGAGTCCGTGAATCATAGCTTTATCTCGATGTCGACGCCGGCCGGGAGCTGCAGCCGCATCAGTGCATCTACGGTCTTCGAGGTCGGCTCGAGAATGTCGATCAGGCGTTTGTGCGTACGAATCTCGAAATGTTCCTGTGAATCCTTGTCGATAAACGGTGAGCGAATTACCGTGTGCCGGCGAATGTGCGTCGGCAGGGGCACCGGGCCGGCAACCGCCGCTCCTGTGCGTTCCGCCGTCTCGACGATCTGCTCGGCGGACTGATCGAGGATGCGATGGTCGTACGCTTTCAGCCTGATGCGGATCTTCTGCCTCGGCATGCGCCTCTCGTCTCCGCTATGCGTGACTGCCAAGCCATCGGCTCGGCAGTCACTGCTCTCTTCTAGCCCAGGATATTGGTGACGACACCGGCGCCGACGGTACGGCCGCCTTCGCGGATGGCGAAGCGGAGGCCGTCTTCGATGGCGACGGGGGTAATGAGCTCGATGGTCATCTTGATATTGTCACCGGGCATGACCATTTCGACGCCATCGGGGAGGCGGGCGGTGCCGGTGACATCGGTGGTACGGATGTAGAACTGGGGGCGGTAGCCGGTGAAGAAGGGGGTATGGCGGCCGCCCTCTTCTTTGGAGAGGACGTAGACCTCGCCCTCGAACTTGGTGTGGGGTTTGATGGAGCCGGACTTGGCGAGGACCTGACCGCGCTCGATGTCATCGCGCTCGATGCCGCGGAGGAGGCAGCCGACGTTATCGCCGGCCTCGCCCTGGTCGAGGGTTTTCTTGAACATTTCGACGCCGGTGACGACGGTTTTGCGGGTTTCGCCCAGGCCGATGATCTCGATCTCGTCGCCGATCTTGACGATGCCGCGCTCGATCCGGCCGGTGACGACGGTGCCGCGGCCCTTGATGCCGAAGACGTCCTCGACGGGCATGAGGAAGGGCTGGTCGCGGGGCCGTTCGGGGGTGGGGATGTAGGAATCGACGGCGTCCATGAGCTGGTGGATGGAGTCGTACTCGGGGGCGGCGGAGTCTTTGGAGTCGGACTGGAGGGCGGCGAGGGCGGAGCCACGGATGATGGGCAGGTCATCGCCGGGGAAGTTGTAGCGGGAGAGGAGCTCGCGGAGCTCGAGCTCGACGAGGTCGAGGAGCTCGGGGTCGTCCATCTGGTCGACCTTATTGAGGTAGACGACGATACTGGGGACCTCGACCTGACGGGCGAGCAGGATATGCTCGCGGGTCTGGGGCATGGGGCCGTCGGGGGCGGCGACGACGAGGATAGCGCCGTCCATCTGGGCGGCGCCGGTGATCATGTTCTTGATGTAGTCGGCGTGGCCGGGGCAGTCAACGTGGGCGTAATGGCGCTTGTCGGTTTCGTACTCGACGTGGGCGATGGCGATGGTGATGCCGCGGGCGCGCTCTTCGGGGGCGTTGTCGATCGAGTCGAAGCTGCGAAACTCGGCGCCACCTTTGAGCCCCAGCACCTTGGTGATGGCGGCAGTGAGCGTGGTCTTGCCGTGGTCGACATGGCCGATGGTGCCGACGTTGACGTGCGGCTTGGTGCGCTCAAACTTCTTCTTGGCCATCGCTTTGCTCCTTCCGTTGTGGGACGCCGTGCCCGAGTTGTTCGCCAGAGCCGGTGCTTGGGCCACCGAAGCCCTCTTCCAGATTCGAACTGGAGACCTCGTTCTTACCAAGAACGCGCTCTAACCAACTGAGCTAAGAGGGCGCATGGTGGAGGGGGGAGGATTCGAACCTCCGTAGCCCTTAGGGCAGCAGATTTACAGTCTGCCGGTTTTAACCACTCACCCACCCCTCCGCTGATTCGGAGCCGCTTCGGCTCCGAGGGGATTGGGCCGCTGCACTACGCTTCCCGGACCAACAGTACCTTCGATCACGAAAACGGATCGCACGACTTACCGTGCGACCGCTGCCTGTAGTCTAGCCGATGCGGCAGTCACGCGCTATGTACCGGCTACTGGAATGTGATTAGGTCGGTGCGACTCAGCGTCACAGCGTCCGGTTTCAGCGGCTCATTCATCGCATTCGAGTTGAGTTGAGTCAGCATCATGTAGCGACCGATGGCCACGTCGTAATCCTGAGCCGCCGAGGTCCCATCCTCCGGCACCACGACCGTATAGCCGCGAAGCGTGGCACCCACAGAGGTATAGAGTGCCGAGCCGTTCGCCCGCCATCCAACGAGCACCACCGTCGAAATCCCATGCGACTGCAACATGGAGTCGAGGTCGGTGTTATAGAAGCGATCCTGTCCGTGACCAGCGAAGACGGGGTCGCCTTGCTGCGGTGCGACCTCAGGCAGGACCGAGGATGCGGCAGACGGAATGGAGTAGACGACATACACGCAGCCGCCCGTGCGTTGTCGAGCAGCGACGCGATGTGTGGGACCATTCCGTCCGTGCAGGTCGGTTGATTTCCGCACGTTTGCGGAGCAATGTCGAGAACGACCAGGGCGGTGGTCGCGGCACTAAGGCTGGCAGGTACTGGGTCGGGAACCGGAGGGACCTGCTGTGCCAACGCAGGCACGCTTACGGCGCTTAGCGACATAAGCGCGAGGATAGCCACCATCGACAGACGAGCCATCCGAGCTAATTGCGAAATCATCCTGTTGACTCCTTGTAACAATCATTCATGCCACGTAGGAGAGGAAGGCCAGATATATCGGGATGTCAGCGCCCGCATGGAAGAGAGCGGGAGTGACGACTCCGTTCGTACGGCGCATGAGATATCCACCGAAGAGCCCAAGCGGGAACACGCCCAGCACTATGAAGAGAACGGAGGCTGGTGTGTAGGTTATCCCTGCGTGCGCTATAGCAAAAATAATCGCCTGAAGAACGTTCGAGACGCGTACGCCGAAGAAGGCGTTGTATCTCTGAAGGAAAAGACCTCGGAACAGAAACTCTTCTTGGAAACCGTTTGAAATCACAAGCACGAGTAGCGCCGGAGTCAATACGAGTAATCGATGAAGTGTGACAGTGCCATTTGTCGGGAGCAGGCGTTCGGAATGATGTGTAACCGTTACGATGGCAAATATGATAAAGGAAATAATCGGTGCAATAATCCATATACTGCGCTTGCCGATGCGTGCGTAGATTGAGCTCAATTCATTCCCCGAGATCTTTGTAAGCGCAATGATGGGAACAATGGTGACCAATGTCCCAAGTAACTGAATGATGACCGTCCCGGAGACTGTCGAGGCGAGCGGATTCCCAGGAACCGGAGGATCATGCAAGATGTGGATTCCGACGAATGATGGAACGGAGTTGTTCAACAACTGAACCAAGGCGAGAATGAAGAAGGCGAACGACAATTCCCAAAATCGCCGTAGAGACGATACCTTTCTTGCTAGCACCGTAAAAGCGAGATAGACCGCAGCGATAAGAAGACCGTAGGAAAGCTTTAGAACGTCATTAGAGATCCATCGAGCCGATAGAGAGGACAGTCCTGCACAAAGGCAGAGAATGGCGAGTAAAGATGCTTTGCGGATGTCCGGGTGGGGAGGTTGCTCGTCAGTCATGTTGTCCACCTTGAACATCGAAAGTCTTAATCAGAGGCTTGTCGCCTCCGTCACCCGGTGCCCATCCTGCCGTCCCAGCCGGACGTAGACCTGGCGGCTAGTGTGGCTTGTAGAATTGCGTCAGCGTGCCGCCGAAGGTTGCCCTTGAATGAAACCATGCCTGACGGCAGCGTCGTCGAACGTCGCTTCTCGGACGGACGATTGGTCGAGGTCGTGGACCTGGGTCATCTGGTCCCTGTTTGTGCCCATGCGCGAGGCGGAGGGTCCACAGCGAAGAGAGGTATGAGAACCTCGGGAAAGGAACAGCCGCAATTACCGTCTGGGCGGGTGACGGCTATGCGCTCGATAAGCAACGACACAAGCCATGTTGACCATCCTCGTTCTGGTTGTGCTCGGCATTGTGATTGGTGGATTGCTCCTCAACGACCGGTCGTTAGAAGGCAGCAGGAGAGCGGTCCTCACCGGTTTGCTGGTCGCTCTTAGAGCCCTGTTGGTCCTGCGGATTCTATTCTTCCTGTTCGTCGGATGGAGATTCCGCCGCCGTGTGGTGGTAGGGCCGGGTGTCGTCGATATGGCATCCTCGGGCCGTGCCTAGTGTAGTGCGTCATAGGAAGTAGAAGTTATCTTTGGCGGCGAGGCGACTCGCGCGCGTTTGACCTTCTCCAGGATGTCGGCGGCTTTCGCCGTCCAGATGAAGGGCTTTGGTTGGCGGTTGTGATGGGACAGATAGTCCTCGATGGCCTCGACCAGTTCGGGCACGCTGCGGAA
>Ga0193751_1000473_pt1 | contig 31646 bp, 32 predicted proteins | sample L1c2metaG_FD_143050 | JGI IMG/M metagenome (GOLD analysis project Ga0193751, IMG submission 143050) | Soil microbial communities from a riparian zone of the East river system, Colorado, United States - L1c2 | ecosystem: Environmental > Terrestrial > Soil > Riparian zone | place: USA: East River...
ACCGCGTTGTAAGCCCTCAGCCGTCGGTCTGAGGCGGTTTTGCTTGCGCGATTCGGCCCCCCGAGGTGAATGTCCAAACCCCAAATACGGCGGCCAGCACCGCCGCCAGGCCATACCAGGTCACCGCGTATTGCAGGTGATTGTCGGGAAGCGCGACAACGAGCTTTCCCGGCTGCGGCAAGCCGCCCGGCGGGATCGACGCTTCCTGTTCGACATAAAACGGCGCTACCGCATCCGTTCGCGGGTCAAATCCTTTCGCGGCAGCGATCGCAGCGGGATCGCGCGTGAATCAAAGATTATGCGAGACATCGTCCGCCGGCGTGAACCAGCGCCGCTCGTCGGGCCAGCGCACCGCACCGGTGATTTCAACCGGTTGGGAAATCTGTCCCTCAGAGCGCGATTTGGGATCCCGTCGTCCATCGGGGACAAAGCCGCGATTGATCACGACGACGCTGCCGTCGGCCCGCCGCGCCGGCGTAAACACCCAGTAGCCCGGGCTGGCGACGTCGGGCCGAAACGCGCGCGCCGCGACAAACACCAGGGCCTCGCGCTCATTGTCGAAGGCCGCTGCGAAGTGGACGCGGCGATATTCGTCGCGCGTTCGCTCGAGTTCTGCCCAGTCCGCCGCCGGCGGCAGCGCCTGAGGCGGCGCTGCGAGGCGCTCAGTCAGCGAAGCAATCAGCGCTTCCTTCCAAGCTTTGCGCTCGATCTGCCAGGTACCAAGCGCAATGAGGACGGCAAACACCAATAGTGTCGGCACAAACAAGCCCAGCCAGGAGCGCTTGCGCGCGGCTTCAACATGCGGTGCCGCGCCGACGCTCGGCCGAGCTGTCATGTCCCACTCACGGTCCTTCGCCGAACCGGCTCTCCGCCGCCTTGTGATGATATTGCAGCGCGATCATCAAGCCTTTCATCGGTCGCAGCGGGCCAAGCGTGACAAGCACAATCAGCGGCAGCCACAGCGCTGCGTGCACCCAATAGGGCGGCTGAGGATTTCGGTGATCAGCCGGCGCCGACCACGATCGCACCGGCCAAGAACATGATGAATACTGCGGGCCCGTCGCCGGAATCGGCAAAGCCGTAATCAAGTCCGCAGTGCTCGCAGCGCGGACGCAATGTCAGGAAGCCTGCGAACAACCGACCTTCGCCGCAGCGCGGACAGGTGCAAGACAGGCCTGCGCGGATCGCGCCCGAAAGGGTGGTGATGGTCTTGTCACTCATGATCGCGGGTTACGGCTTCTCGCACGCCGCACAAACCGATGCCACTGCGAGCTCATTCCCGCTGTCGCGGCAATGAGCGACTCGCGTCACCCCGCGTGCGGGCCGCCGCCCCACACGTAAATGCAGGCAAACAGAAACAGCCACGGACTGGGATTCACCAGATGGTAATCGTGGTGCGCCTTGGCATGCGCATTCGCCATCGTTGTCTTCTCCAGCTAGCGCGACCGGCTCCCGGTATTCGCGCCGTCTTTCGTCGTTTGAACCTTCTAGATGGGCCGGACTTTTCCTATTTCGCGCTCTCCGCCACTAGCCGCTCTCGCACGTGCACCGGAAAGAAAGTGTAGGACAGCGTGATATTATTCACCGTATCCTCTTCCGCGTCGCCGGCGAGCTTGGGATCGACATAGAAGACCACCGCCATGTCGCGTTTCTCGCTCGGCTGCAATGTCTGCTCGGTGAAGCAGAAACAGTTGATCTTTTCAAAATACGCGCCGGTTCGCGGCGGGGTGACGTTATAGCCGGCTTGGCCCCGCGTCACCCGCGCGGATTCGTTTCGCACCGCGTAATAGACGGTGACAACTTCGCCGAGCCGCACATCGACGGTCCGCCGTTCCGGCTCGAACGACCATGGCAAGCCAGGCGCCACGTTTGAATCGAATCTTACGGTGATGGTGCGGCCGGAAATTTGCGCGGGCGCCGCTTTTGCCACTTGCGTGGTGCCGCCGAATCCCGTGGTGCGGCAGAACCAGGAATAAAGCGGCACCGCGGCGAACGACACGCCGACCATCACGGCGACAAAGGCGCCGCAGGCGAAAGCCACGGCGATGTCGCGGCGCGATCGCTGTTGCGGCGCGCTCACGCTGTAACCTCGGATCTGACCGTTCGCCGGATCATAGTGGCCGCTCCAGCACGCCGGGGCCCTTCACCAGCGTCACGATGTAGAACAGCACAACGAGCACGCCCAACGATATCGCAATCGCGATCGATCGGGCCCGACGCGCGCGTTGCTGCTGCTCGGTGAGCCTGATGCCGGGGTCCGGCTTGTCTTCGTTCATTCGATTGTCCATCGCGCCGTCCCTGGCAGGCTTCGCCGCGACAAGGGAATTCCGGTTCCTCCAAACCACAAATCGAGGACTGCTGCAATGCACTCATCATCGCATGTGCAAGCCGTGAAGAGGCCCATATTCTGCTGTGACAAGCGGCCGCCACAAACGGATTGCTCGACCTTGCCTCGACCTTGGCGGGGCCACAATGGCTTGACTTTGATGGTCCTTGACACGACAGGCTCACCCTGTAGGCAGGGCGCGGCAGCCGGATCACACCGCATGCTTCGCGCTGGCAAGTCTGCCCGGGGCGGCTTGGCCGCGGACCGAGGGAGTCCATGATTGCACAAAGAAAAAGCGGCCGGACGATCCGGCGATTGGCCGCCGTGCTGTTGGCCGTTTTCGTTGCTGTTGCGACGACGGCCGATCGAGCCAGCGCCCAAGGTGCGGTCAAATCCGTGCATGGCGATTGGCAGATCCGTTGCGATACGCCGCCCGGCGCACAGGGCGAGCAGTGTGCGCTGATGCAAAGCGTGACAGCGGAGGACCGGCCGAATATCGGGCTCACGGTCATCGTGCTCAAGACCTCGGACCAGAAGAGCCGCTTGATGCGGGTGGTGGCCCCGCTTGGCGTCTTGCTGCCGTCCGGCCTTGGTCTCAAGATCGACAATCAGGACGTCGGTCGCGCCGGTTTCGTGCGCTGCTTGCCGAGCGGCTGCGTGGCCGAAGTGGTCATGGACGACAATTTGATCAAGCAAATGCGCAGCGGGCAGACTTCGACTTTCATCATTTTCCAGACGCCGGAGGAAGGCATCGGCTTCCCGATGAGCTTGAAGGGATTCGGCGAAGGCTACGACCAATTGCCATAGCTTAGACAGGGAAAACCCGATGCGTGCCGCTCCGATTGTCGCGGCGATTGCCGCGACTCTTTTGGCCGCGACTTCATTGGTCATCACGGCTGCATCGCCGCGCATCGCCAACGCGCAGACCGACTATCCCAATCGGCCGGTCAGTTTGATCGTTCCCTATGCCGCCGGCGGCGTCGCCGATGTCGCCATGCGCCTCCTCGGCGACAAGCTGTCGAACCGGCTCGGGCAGCAATTCGTTATCGAGAACCGACCGGGCGCCGCCGGCATCGTGGCCGCGCAAGCCGCCGCGACCGCTCCCGCCGACGGCTATACGCTGTTGATGACGGGTAACAATACCGCGATCGCCGCCGCGCTATTCAAATCGCTGCCGTATAATGTCCTCACCGATTTTGCCTCGGTTTCTACCGCTGCGTTTTTCGACCTGCTGCTCGTGACGCGGGCCGGCTCGCCACTGCATTCTGTGCAGGACGTGATCGCGGCGGCGCGCACCAATCCGGGAAAATTGAACATCGGCACCATCAATCCCGGCAGTACGCAGAACCTCGCCGCCGAACTCTTCACCAGCACGGCCGCAATTAAAGCCGCCATCGTGCCGTTCCGAGCCTCGCCGGATATGGCCGGCGCCGTGCTCCGCGGCGATATCGATATCGCGTTTGAATTCTACGCGGCAGTTCACGGCCTGCTGGCCGACAAGAAGCTGGTCGCGCTTGCCTCGGCCGGATCGACGCGCACTGCATATCTGCCGGAGGTCCCGACTGTGATCGAAAGCGGCCTCAAGGACTATGAGGTGACGAGTTGGAACGGCCTCTCAGCGCCCGCGGCAACTCCGGCACACGTCATCGCCATACTCAATCGCGCCGTGAAAGCTGTCATGCCGTCTCCGGATATTCAAAGCAGGGCGGAGGAAATGGGCATGGCGATGCACTGGAGCACGCCGGAAGAAATGACTGCGCGGATGAAGGCGGACATTACCAAATGGGCCGCGGTGATCGAGAAAGCCGGCATCGGCAAGCGCGAGTAAGAGCCCCGATCAAAGGGCCTCGTCTCTCCGCCGCAAAGCGCCTATCTAGTGGATGGAAACGCACACACAGGGCAATCGCCAAGGCAATCGCAATGACCGACACTCCCATTTCGCTTGTGGATCGCGCCGGCCTGGACCGCCACCGTCTGGCAAAAATCATTTCGCGCGGACTTGATGGCGCCGATGATGGCGAACTGTTCCTTGAATACCGGCAGGCGGAAGCGCTGGCCTTCGACAATGGGCGATTAAAGCAAGCGACCTACGACACCTCGCAAGGCTTTGGGCTGCGCGCGGTCAAGGATGAGGCGGTCGGCTATGCGCATGCTTCCGATGTTTCCGAAGCCGCGATCGAGCGCGCTGCGGACGCGGTTCGCGCAGTCAAAGGCGGCTATTCCGGTCACTACGCTGCGCCGCCGCCGCGCAGCAATATCAAGCTCTACAGCGACGACAGTCCACTCACGAGCCCCTCGTTCGAAGACAAGGCGCGGCTGTTACAAACGATCGATGCCTATGCGCGCGCCAAAGATCCGCGCGTGCGCCAAGTGACCGCAAGTCTTGCCGCCTCCTGGCAGGCGGTCGAAATCCTGCGCGGCGACGGTGAAACCTATCGCGATGTAAGGCCGATGGTGCGCGTCAGCGTCTCGGTCGTGGTCGGCGACGGCGATCGCCAGGAGACCGGAAGCGACGGCTATGGCGGGCGCGAAGGCTACGACCGTTTCATTGCTGCCGAGGCATGGCAAGGCGCGGTCGACAATGCCGTGCGCCAAGCCCTGATCAACCTCGAAGCCGTTCCGGCGCCTGCCGGAGAAATGGATGTGGTGCTGGGTCCTGGCTGGCCCGGCGTGATGCTGCACGAAGCCGTCGGCCATGGCCTGGAAGGCGATTTCAACAGGAAGCAAACCTCCGCCTTCGCTGGACTGATGGGACGGCGCGTCGCCGCCAAAGGGGTCACCGTGGTCGACGACGGCACCATTGCGCAGCGCCGCGGCTCGCTGTCGATCGACGACGAGGGCACTCCAAGCAATCGCACCCTGCTCATCGAAGACGGCATTCTCGTTGGCTATATGCAGGATCGCCAGAATGCGCGGTTGATGGGCATGAAGCCAACCGGGAACGGCAGGCGCGAGAGCTTTGCCCATGTGCCGATGCCACGCATGACCAATACTTACATGCTGGCAGGAACGCACGAACCCGGCGAGATAACCGCCTCGGTCAAGAACGGCATCTATGCCAGCTATTTCGGCGGCGGCCAGGTCGATATCACATCGGGCAAATACGTCTTTCAATGCACCGAAGCTTACCGAATCGAGAACGGCAAGCTTGGCGCGCCGATCAAGGGCGCCATGCTGATCGGAAATGGGCCGACCGACCTGCACCGCGTTTCGATGATTGGCAACGATCTCAGACTCGACAACGGCATCGGCACTTGCGGCAAGAACGGTCAAGGCGTGCCGGTCGGCGTCGGCCAGCCAACGCTGCGCATCGACCGCATTACGGTTGGCGGTACCGCCTAATCAGAAACGCTGGCGCTTCGGCAGGCGTAGCAGGGCTTTAGCGCACCACGCCGGAAATGCAGCACGGCCGACGCCGCGGCGGCTTAATCGCATCCTTGAGAAAGCAGCGCGCTGAGGCGGCGCCATAACCGGGCCGGCGATACGTCCAAGCCCGGCAACGCTGCTCGCTTTGGCAGGCCTCGGCGCAAGCTTTGCCTTTGGCATCCGGCGCTGTTTCGAACCAACGATAATCGCCGCCGAAGCGATCAATCGAATATTCGATTGCGCCCGCCTGCGGCTCGATTACGCCGGCGCCGCGCACGCCGGATACGCAGCAGCTTGATTCCTTTGCCGGCACCACCTCACGCTTGAGCCAGCACATTGCCGGCCCACCCGAAGACGGAGGATAGGAGAAACTCCAGGCGCGGCAACCTTTGTCGCGCTCGCAGCGGGCGGCGCACACCGTGGGATCGCCGTTGGCGACCGGCGCGCTAGTGTAATCTCCGCCCGGCCGGTCATAGCCGGTTTGCGTTAAGCCATTGCTGACGTGACCGATCGCAACCGCGAGCAGTGCGGAAAACACAAATATGATCGCCTGCTTGACGCGCTGTTCGTGCGTCCTCGACCGTCGGGTCGCGCTTCTTCGCACCGGGGGCACCTGCTCGCTCAACAACTATCACAAGAATTTCTCGCCTCGGGGCGGCTCGTCAACGGCCTCACGGCACGAGCCGTCACACACCCGTCGTGTTTATGCCGAAACCGTCGCAGCCTCGAACCTGCGCGGCGCTGGTTTCTTCGGCCTTACGCGTTAGCGAAAATGTTTCGACAATTTCAGTCCCTGGGCTTGGTAATTGGAGCCGATACCGCTACCGTAAAGCTGATCGGGGGGCGCCAACATTTTCTCGTAAACCAGCCGGCCGACAATCTGTCCGTGTTCGAGGATGAACGGCACCTCGCGCGAGCGAACTTCCAGCACTGCCCGCGAACCCAATCCGCCGGCGCCCGCATAGCCGAAGCCGGGATCGAAGAAACCAGCATAATGGACGCGGAACTCGCCGACTAGCGGATCGAACGGTACCATCTCAGCGGCAAAGTCCGGCGGCACCTGCACCGCCTCGGTGGACGCAAGTATGTAAAACTCGTCTGGATCGAGGATCAACGTCCGATCGGCGCGAGCGGCAATCGGCTCCCAGAAATCGCCGACGTGGTAGGCGGCACGCCGCTCGATTTCGATCACCGCGGTGTGCCGCTTAGCGCGATAGCCGACAACGCGGTTGCTGCGCGAGTCATCAGACTGTCGCTGTGCCCCGACCAAATCGATACTGACCGCAATGCCGTCGCCCATGACCGCTTCGGCGCGATCGACCAGCCGTTCACGCGCGTGCAGTGCGCGCAGCGCCTCGCCGGACAGCGCACCATCGCCATGGCGCAAGCGCAATTGGGAAAGGCGCGAGCCTTCGCGCACCAGCACCGGAAACGTCTTCGGACTGATCTCGGCGTAAAGCGGCCCAAGGTAGCCGCCGGCAATGCGGTCGAAGCCGCGGGTCTCGTCGGCGATCACGCGGGTGAACACATCGAGCCGGCCAGTCGAGCTTTTCGGATTGGTCGCCGCGGCAATATTCGACGGCAAGGCCAAGCTTTCAATCAGCGGGACGATATAAACGCAGTTGGTTTCCAGCACGGCGCCTGTGCTCAGCGAAAATTCGTGCAGTTTCAGTTCGGCGATGCGTTGCGCCACCGTAATTCCGGGACCCGGCAGAAAGCTCGCGCGCACACGATAGGCCACTGCGCCAAGGCGCAGATCGAGACTGGCCGGCTGAATTTGGTCCGCGGCGAAGGGCCGAGCGGCGCGAATTGCGCCTTGCTCCGCCAGCGCCGCAATCATGCGGTCGGGCAGAATACCTTGCTGGGAAGCTGCAAAGGTCAGAGGCATTTGCGGACCGGCTGCGATCTAAGCCGCCGCGATCTAAGCTTATGACCGGTTTGACGCAAAGTCGGACGCGGCGTATACATTACGTTATCCCGTGGTCATTTGAGCCGGCCGGCTTGCAGCCACGTAAAATAAGTCGCTAAAAGGCCGGGGACGCTTGAGCCCGGCCCGAGGATTTCCCCCGGCCGGGTTTTGTTTTGGCCGAGATGTCCGCGGCCAAACCGCTTGTTGGCTATGGAGGGCCACATGTCCGCGTCCGCAAAGAAGAACTATCGGCCGGAGACGCGCCTCGTTCAATCCGGCACCTTGCGTTCGCCGTTTGGCGAGACTTCGGAAGCGCTGTTTCTCACGCAGGGCTATGTTTACGACACCGCCGCCCAGGCCGAGGCGCGCTTTAAAGGCGATGATCCGGGCTATCAATATTCGCGCTTTGCCAATCCGACAGTCGATATGTTCGAGCGGCGCATGGCGGCGTTCGAAGGCGCCGAGGCGGCGCGCGCCACCGCAACCGGCATGGCGGCCGTAACGCTGTCGCTGGTCGGCCAGCTCAAAGCCGGCGACCACGTGGTCGCGGCGAAGGCAATGTTCGGATCGTGCCGCTATGTCGTGGAGGATTATCTGCCGCGGTTTGGCGTCGCCTCGACGCTGGTCGACGGCTGCAATCTCGACGCCTGGCGCGAGGCTGTGCGGCCGAATACCAAGACCTTCTTCCTGGAAACGCCGACCAATCCGGCGCTCGAAGTGATCGACATCGCCGCCGTGGCCGAGATCGCGCACGGCGCGGGCGCGACGCTCGTCGTCGACAATGTGTTCGCGACGCCTTTGTTTCAAAGCCCGCTGGCGCTCGGCGCCGATTGCGTCGTGTACTCGGCCACCAAGCATATCGACGGCCAGGGCCGCTGCCTCGGCGGCGTCATTCTCGGCTCGCAGAAATTCATCATGGACAAGATCCATGTGCTGATCCGGCAAACCGGCCCGTCGATGTCGCCGTTTAACGCCTGGGTGCTGCTCAAAGGGCTTGAGACGCTCGCTGTGCGCGTGCGACGGCAGACCGACAGCGCGGCAACGCTTGCGGTCGCGATCGCCGGACATCCGAAAATTTCGCGGCTGATCTATCCGGGTCGGCCGGATCATCCACAGGCCGCGATTGTGCAGAAGCAGATGCGCGGCGGCTCGACGCTTGTTGCTTTTGAAATCAAAGGCGGCAAGCGCGGCGCGTTCCGTTTTCAGGATGCGCTCAAGCTCATTCGCATCAGCAACAATCTCGGCGACGCGAAAAGCTTGATCACGCACCCGGCGACGACGACGCACCAGCGGCTCACGCCGACACAACGCGCCGAGCTCGGCATCAGCGACGGATTGGTGCGTGTATCGGTCGGGCTCGAACATCCCGACGATATCGTCGATGACGTGCTCGCGGCACTGGAAGCTGTATAACGCGCGGCTAAAGCGAACTGCCGGTACGCCTAAGACTTTCGCCTTAGGGCAAGTCCGGCTTCGCCGAAATCATGGCGGGATGAACCGCGGCGGCGGCGACCGGCCGCGTCGCGGCCTCCGCAATGGCGCTGCCAAGCAGCTTGGCAATGCAAGCATAGCTCCAGTCGTTCATGTGCAGATGGTCCGGCGAGACGAAAGCATCGAACGAAAGATGCTGCGCGTCATGCCAGTTGCGCATCACGGCGAAGCGCTGGAATAGGTCGACATCTTCCTGCTTTGCCGCGAGCGCAATCTGCTCGAGCATGCCTTGTGTTTCCGGCTTGACAAGCACCGCCGGCGCGAATTGCGGGTCGATCAGGACCACATCGGCGCCGGCCGCCTTGAGTTGCTCGATGCCGTCGTGCAGTTGCACGGAATGCGGGCTGAGCGGGTGGTCGCGCAGCACCGAATTGGTGCCGATCTGCCACAGCACGAGTTGCGGATGCGCCGCGATCACGTCGGCTGCGAACCGCGCCATCATGTTCGTCGTCTCTTCGCCGTTGACGCCGCGATTAAGCACCGTGATCTCGTGGCCGGGAAACCGCGCCCGCAGTTCAACGCCGAGGCGACTGGGGTAGGTTGCGTCGGGTGAACTCGCACCGGCACCTGCAGTCGATGACGAACCGATCGCGACGATCGTGAGCGGCTGGCCCTTGGCTAGGCGCCGCATGGTATAGAGCAGAGGCCGTTCGAAATGCGCCAGCTCGGCCGGCGCCGTGCACACCAGCTGCGACGGGACCGCAGGAGCGGCGGGTGCTGACGCGGTGAGCGGCTTTGTCGCAGTGCCAGGCGGGGCGCCGGTCGGCGCGGCAACCGGACTCGTCTGGGAGACCATATGCTGCGCAGCGGCAGATGCTTGCGTGGCGGACACTGGCGCGCTCATTTGCGCGCCTGCGCTGTGCAGTGCAACAAATTGTGTTGCGAGAAGCACGGCGGCTGCCGTGGCCTGCGCGCGACAGGTGAATTTTATTTGTTTGTCTGAAGACATTAACGCGTCGTTTGCATTCTTACGGCGTCCAGATGCGCGGCATTAATGATCTGAGACGCCAAGACCCGGCCAATGCACTCATGAACTCGTCGCGCCATATCATACTTCTTGGTCGCGGCATAGAGGTCGAAAGTCCCGGCATCGTTCCAATATTGCATGATGGCCAAGCGATCAAACAATAGCACGGTGCGCTGCTGGGCAACGCGGCGCATCACGTCGGCGTAAACGGAAACGTCGAGCATCGAGGCAGTGCGTGGGCTGTATTGCATGTTCATGAGAATGACATCCGCGCCGGCAGCCTGGATTTTGTCGATGCCAGTATCGAGGCTGGTGCGAAAATCCTCGACCTCGACGCCGTTGAGCGCGTCGGCCGTACCGGCCTGCCAGACCACCAATTTCGGCTTGTCCTCGGCAAGGATCTTGTCCAATCCACCGAGCATATTCGCGGTGGTTTGCTTCGGCGCAATGTGGGCTGTCACCTTGATCTCGCTGCCGGGCAATTGCTGCTTGAGCGCCTCCTCAAGCCGCGCTGGGTAAGCAAACCGCACGCCCTCCGGACCGGCCAGCGCCGAGGATCCCGTGCCCAGCACGGTGATGTCCAGGCGGTGCTTGTCCTTCATTTCATCAGTCGCGTGACTGAGATCGATTTCGCTTTCGATAAACGAAGCCGGCACGTCGCAGGCATCAGGCTGCGGCTCCGCAACGGCCGCCCAGGCCGGCAAGCAGCTAAGCGCAATAGTCGCAATCAGCGCGCTGATGAGTTTCATGCCTCGCCTCCCGCGAGGTCTGCGTCCGGCGCCTTGATCCGGCCAGCGGGGCTTCGCCCTTCTATCTGTTTGTACCATGATATCAGACTAGCTGTCGCAACCATGATCAAGATGCCGACAAGGCTAATGAGCGTCTGAATCAAGGGGCCGCCGGACCATTCGCTGATGATGAATTGACCGGCAAAGGCCAGAAACACGCCGAGACAGAAAATTTCGAGCGAATGCTGCCCGCATAGAATCGCCGGCCGTAGATAAGGCGATTTCAGCAATGGCCAATCGCGTGGAATGAAGCGTACGGTCACGGCGGCCAGCGCGAGAAAATGAGCAAAGCGCAGCACGTCGAGATCGGTCTTGTCGATTGGATACATCCAATCGCTCAGCCAGATGGGAACGAAACGGCTGAGCGGTTCGACATACCACGTCAAGGTGACCGAGAAAGAGAAGAGGAGGTACGTGATCGCGATGCCCAGCACCACCGGCGAGCGCAGGATCGCAGTCAGCCGCTGCGCGCCGCCGAGCGCACACCACGCGCCGAACACAAACAGCAATTGCCAGGCAAACGGATTGAAGAACCAGACGCCATTCGGATAGGCCGGCAGATTCCAGTTCAGATTCCATGCCAGCACATAGACCAGCGCCGACCCGGCGAGCGCAAAGGCCGGCTGCCGGATCAGCAGCCAGAGCATCGGCGGAAAGAACAACAACAACATGATGTAGAGCGGCAGCACATCCATGTTGACCGGCTTGAACTTCAAGATCAGCGCCTGGAAGATCGTGACATCCGGCTGCTTGAGGAAGTCGAGGATGTTCATTTCTTCGGCATAGAGCGGATTTTCGAACGTGGCCGCGACGTAAGCGATTTCCGCCATAAAGATCGTGAACAGAAAAATGTGCGCCACATAGATTTGCCAGGCGCGCCGCAATATCCGCGCGCTGGCAATGACGATGCCGCGCTCGTGCATGGCGCGGCCGTAGACGAAAGCTGCCGTATAGCCAGAAATGAAAATGAAGATTTCGGTGGCGTCGCTGAACCCGTAATTACGGATGGTGAACCAGTTCACGACATTCTGCGGAATGTGATCGAGAAAAATCAGCCACAGCGCCACGCCGCGGAATAGATCAAGCCGCAGGTCCCGTCCGCCCGGCGGTGGCGGGGTAGCCGTCCCTGAGGTCAGCAACAGTTTAGGAATGACGAGATGCTTCACAGCCGCCTTCACGATCATTTACGCCGCTGCGGGCTATTTCGCCGCCGTCATTTTAGCGCAGCAACCTATGCGGCATGCATAGGCACTTCGATGGGGCACCGATGAGGCGCCGATTTTCCAATCTAGTCGGCAAGTATGGCTTGAGAAAGCTTCTTCTGACCGCTATGCAATCGAGCATGCCACGTTGTTCGCTCTTGTGCGGCATTAGCCGCGCAAGATGGAACTGCCGCGAGCACAGTCTGCCTTCGCGCGTGGTAGTGTGCAGTGAAATCACCAGAAATATTGCCGTATCGCTTGCATGTATCGTGCCGTGACCCGCAACATCGAAGTGGTGGTGACGCCGCGCTTTGTCGCCGATCGCTCGTCGCCGGAGAACAATTATTTCTTCTGGGCTTACACCATTTCGATCACCAATAAGGGCGACGATACGGTGCAATTGAAAACCCGCCATTGGCGCATCACCGATGCCCATGGCCGCCAGCAAGAGGTACGCGGCGCCGGCGTCGTGGGCGAGGAACCGGTGCTCGAGGCGGGTGAAGTGTTCGAATATACCAGCGGCGTCCCGCTGCAGACGCCGTCGGGATTCATGACCGGCACTTACGGAATGGTCAGCGTCAGCGGCGAACACTTCGAGGTCGACATTCCCGCTTTCTCGCTGGACAGCGGCAACGGCAAGCGCACGATCAACTAAAGCAGTCCCGCAGAGAAATCGCGCGCTGCGCGGTGCAAGGCGCAAACGATACGCGGGCCGCTGCGCACGACTCGCGTTGTTAGTTGCAATAGGGGGCCTCAGATCTAGCGACGGATCACGACGCCGCCCGCGGGCGCATCGATGTCAAAGCCGCGGTCGCGATCCCGCCAATGCTCGCGGTCGCGAATAATGACGTCCGCGTCCGGACGATGGACGCAGCGCGACACGCAGGTGCCGTGATCGCAAACTTCGCGGCATATCCGTTCGGCGTTGGCGGCGTGGGAGAGCGCAAACCACAAGGCGGCGGTTGCGACGCCGATGAGGAATTTGGTCACCGTCAGCCTCCGCTCCGCCCCCTGCGGTCAGCCTCGGCTGTGCCCCGACCTGTCAAGTTCCGCGGCTACGGTTTGGTTCCCGACAATCCGGCGCGCTCCTCACGCCGCGCCTGTCCGACCACGGCCCGAACAAAGGTCTATGGCTTTTTATGTAGGATATACAATAACTTGCGTGGCTTCTGCTGCACCCACTGCAGGGCAAATTCCTCGCCCTGATCACGACGGCGGGCTTGCCGCGCCGATTTCGCTCGGGGCGAAGACATAGGTCGAACTGCAAAACTCGCACGTCACGGTGATGCGGCCCTCCTCCACCATCTCGTCACGGTCTTGCTGCGAGAAGCTCCGCAGCATGTTTTCGACGCTAAGGCGCGAGCACGAGCATTGTGCGGCCACAGGCGTGGCGCGAAAGACGCGGACTCCGCGCTCGTGAAACAGGCGAAAAGCCAGCCGCTCGCTCGACAGCGTCGGGTCGAGCAGTTCGATGTCGTCGACCGTCGCGACCAGCGAACGGCCTTCGACCCAGGCTTCGTCTTCGGGCAGCACGTGCGGCGCCGTGCCGGGCGGCGCATCGCCGGGATCAAGGTCGGCGCGGCGGGCACGTTCCGGCGAATTGGGCAGAAACTGCAGCAGAATTCCGCCGGCGCGCCAATGCCGCCGCGGACCGCCTTCGCCGACGCGGAACTCTTCCGCTACGGCGAGCCGCACGCGGGTCGGAATCTGCTCCGAGCGCGCGAAATATTCATGCGCCGCCTGTTCGAGATCGCCGCCGTCCAGCGGCACCAATCCCTGGTAGCGGCTCATTTCCGGACCTTGGTCGATGGTCATCGCTAAGTGTCCGCGGCCGAGCAATTGCCCGGGTGTTATTTCGCCGCCGGCTGCCGCGACGCGCTCGGCGTCAAAACGCGCGCAGGCCCGCACCCGGCCGGGCGCGATGAAATCGACCACCAGCATGCGAACGGGCCCGTCGCTTTGCGTTTGCAAGATGAAGCGCCCCTCGAATTTAAGCGCCGAGCCCAGCATGACGGTGAGCACGATTGCCTCGCCGAGGAGCTTCGCCACCGGCGCCGGATAATTGTGGCCGTCCAAGATGCGGTCGACCGCTGCGCCCAGCCGCACGATGCGGCCGCGCAGATCGAGCGCCTTGACCGCAAATGGAAGTATCGTGTCGTCAATTCCGGTTTCGGCGGGCTGGCGAACCGGGATGCCCAAATCGATATTGCTCATTGCCGGCAATATAGGTCCTGCGGACGCGATTGTGAGGCCTGCAGCATGGCCTCACCGACCATTCGCCTGTAGGCACCAAGTCAATATCCCTTTTTGTGCATGCAGCCGGTTTTCCGCCTCGTCGAAAACCACTGAATGCGGCCCGTCCATCACCTCGTCGGTCACTTCATTGCCGCGATGCGCCGGCAGGCAATGCATGAAAATGGCGTCGGGCTTGGCGCGCGCTATCAGCCGTTCGTTGACCTGATAGCGCTTGAGCAGATTGTGGCGGCGCGCGCCGTTGCGCTCGCCCATGGAAACCCAGGTGTCGGTAACGACGCAGTCGGCGCCTCTCACGGCCTCATCGGGATCGGTGCCAAGCGTGATAGGTGCGCGAGAGGATTTGATCCATTCGAGCAGCGGCTTTTTCGGCGCCAATTCCACGGGCGTCGCTACGCGCAGATTGAAATCGAAGCGCGCCGCCGCATGCATCCATGACGTCAGCACGTTGGTCGCGTCGCCGGTCCAGGCGACGGTCCGGCCACGGATCGGACCACGATGTTCCTCGAAGGTCATGACGTCGGCGAGCACCTGGCACGGATGCGAGTGCCGCGTTAGGCCGTTGATTACAGGTATGGCGGCATGGCGCGCCAGTTCGCTGACCGCGGCCGGATCGAGCATGCGGATCATTATCGCATCGACATAGCGCGACAACACGCGGGCGGTGTCGGCCAATGTTTCGCCGCGGCCGAGCTGCATCTCTTCGGCGGTCAAAAGCAGGGCGTCGCCGCCAAGCTGGCGCATGGCGACTTCGAACGAGACGCGGGTGCGGGTCGAGGGCCGTTCGAAGATCATCGCCAGCGTCTTGCCGGCGAGCAGGCGCTCGCTGCGGTCGCGGCGCGATTTGATCGCGCGGGCGGTTTCGATCATGCCGCGCAAATCGGCGGCGGGGACCTCTATCAAGTCGAGGAAGTGGCGGATGATCTTCATCCGGCGGCCCCCTCTTGGCGCCGCGGAGCGGCGCTGGACAGCGCTTTGCTGCTGCCGCTGAGCCGCGCGCAGGCCCGATCGAGCCGCGCAACGCCCTCGGCCATTTCCTGTTCGCTAATAATCAGCGGCGGCAGCAAGCGCACGACATTGTCTCCTGCCGCTACTGTCAGCATCTTCTCGGCGCGGATTGCATTGACCAGTTCGCCGGCGGGAACGATCGCCCGCAAGCCGACCAGGAGGCCATCGCCCCGGACTTCGGCAATCAATGACGGATAACGGTCTTTGATCTCAGCCAGACGCTGTTTGAACAGGATGCCGATCTTTTTGACGTGGTCGAAAAAGCCCGGCGCCAGCATGATGTCGAGCGTCGCATTGGCGGCGCTCATCGCCAGCGGATTGCCACCGAATGTCGACCCGTGCGTCCCGGCGGTCATGCCCTTGGCGGCCTCGTTAGTGGCCAGGACAGCGCCGACCGGAAAGCCGCCGCCAAGCGCTTTCGCAAGCGCCATGATGTCGGGGGTGACGCCGATGCGCTGGTAGGCAAATAGTTCGCCGGTGCGGCCCATGCCGCTTTGAACTTCGTCGAAGATCAGCAGCAGCCCATTCTGATCGCAGAGTTCGCGCAGCGCGCGCAGGAAGGAGGGCTCAACGCTGCGCACGCCGCCCTCGCCCATCAGCGGCTCAATCATAATGGCCGCAGTTTGCGCGCCGATTGTCTTTTTGACCGCCGCCAGATCGGCGAACGGAACCTGATCGAAACCCTCGACCGCCGGGCCGAAACCTTCGAGGTATTTTTTTTGTCCGCCGGCAGCAAGCGTCGCCAGCGTGCGGCCGTGGAACGCGCCCTCGAACGTGATGATGCGGTAGCGCTCGGGGTGCTCGCTCACCGCCTGATATTTCCGCGCCGTCTTGATTGCGCCTTCAACCGCCTCGGCGCCGGAATTGCAGAAGAACACGACATCGGCAAAGCTTGCGGCGCACAGCCGCTGCGCAACGCGTTCGGCTTCGGGAATCTCGTAGAGATTGGACACATGCCAGAGCTTCTGCGCCTGCTCGGTGACCGCGGCGACGAGATGCGGGTGCGCATGGCCCAACGCGTTCACTGCGACGCCGGAAGTAAAATCGAGATAGCGTTCGCCGTCCTCGGTCACGAGCCATACGCCTTCGCCCCGCTCGAAGGCGAGGTCGACACGCGCAAAGGTCGCCATTAGATGCGATGTCACGGCACGATCCGCGAAGGCTGCACGACAATAAGCGGCGCAGCCGAAACAAAATGTGCCGCCTCTCCGGGCGGCACGCACAACATTCTATTTCGGCGCGCCTTACTGTCAACACACGATAATTGCGCGACGCGGACCCCATTTGTACCCAGTTCATCCACACGCGTGCAGGAATGTGTGGACGCAAGCAGCGCGAGTCTTGCGTCAGACTCCAGCCATATTGTAGCCTTTTGATCGTCTAGTACGACATCTCGTGCGGCGGACAGTCTTCTAAAGCGTTGTGGTTGAGTGCGTGTTGGGCGGCGACGCGCTGCCTGACGCGAGGGGGGATTCTCGCAACGACCTTGTCGACAGGTTCAAGGAGGGTTGAGCATGTCGTGGACAGACGAGCGGGTCGAGCTTCTAAAAAAGCTATGGGCTGACGGTCTCTCGGCCAGCCAGATTGCCGCCGAGCTCGGCGGCATCACGCGCAATGCCGTGATCGGCAAAGTGCATCGGCTCGGGCTCTCCGGGCGCGCCAAGAGCAGTTCCAGCGCGTCGCCGCGGCCGCGCAAGCCGCGTTCGCCGTCGCATATGCTGCGCATCGGCCGCGCATCGATCCGCGGCAATACGGCATTGGCGCATGCTTACGATTTCGAGCTGGAGGCCGAACCGGAACTGATCGACAACATCATTCCGATCGGCCAGCGCCGGACCATTCTGGAACTCAACGAGCAAACCTGCCGCTGGCCGGTCGGCGATCCCGGCAGTAACGACTTCTTTTTCTGTGGCGGCAACACCGTAGCCGGCTTGCCGTATTGCGCCTATCACTCGCGGATTGCTTATCAGCCTGCCGGCGAACGGCGGCGCGACAAACGGCCGATGCGCTGAGGCCTCGGCGCTAACATTGCCGGCCTGCGGCGGTCACGCCGGCTTGCCGAACCGATCGTCGAGCGAATAACCGGCGCCGCGCACGGTGCGGATCGGATCGGTCGCATGACCGCGATTGAGCGCCTTGCGCAAACGCCCGACATGCACGTCGACCGTGCGCTCGTCGATATAGACGTCGCTGCCCCAGACGCCGTCGAGCAGCTGCTCGCGGGAAAACACCCGCCCCGGCCGCTCCATTAGATATTCGAGGAGGCGGAACTCGGTGGGGCCCAGATCGACCGGTTGGTTGGCGCGCGAGACGCGCTTCTTCTCGCGATCGAGTTCGAGGTCGCCGATCGTCAGCACCAGGGCAACGCGTTCCGGACTGGCGCGCCGCAATAGCGCACGCACCCGCGCCAGCAGCTCCGGCACCGAGAATGGCTTGACGATGTAATCGTCCGCGCCAGTTGCGAGGCCGCGCACGCGTTCGCTCTCCTCGCCGCGCGCCGTGAGCATGATGATCGGCAATGACTGGGTCTGCGGCCGGGCGCGCAGCCGCCGGCACAATTCGATGCCGGACAGGCCGGGCAGCATCCAATCCAAAACCACGAGATCGGGCGCGGTTTCCTTCAGCCGGGTATCGGCATCATCACCTCTCGCGACCGCGTCCACCTCGTAGCCTTCGGCTTCGAGGTTGTAGCGCAGGAGCGTTATGAGCGGCTCCTCGTCTTCCACGATCAGGATGTTTGCCCCCATCCCGCTCTCCTATTTTTGCAGTACGCCTGCCGGAAAACTCGTGGTGTCACCCTTGGGACGCTGGTCAGTGATCGGACGGCCTTCGACCATGTAGTAGACGGTCTCGGCAATGTTGGTGGCATGGTCGCCCATGCGCTCGATGTCCTTGGCGCAGAACATCAGATGCATGCAGAGCGTGATGTTACGCGGATCTTCCATCATGTAGGTGAGGAGCTCGCGGAACAGCGAAACGCACATTGAATCGACTTGCTCATCGCCGTTCCACACCGCGAGCGCGGACTGTAGATCCCGTCCGGCATAGGCATCGAGCACCTGCTTGACCTGGGCCAGAACCAGCGCCGACATATGTTCGACGCCGCGGATAACCTTCTGCGGATGGATATCGCCGTCGAGCGCAACGACACGCTTGCCGATATGTTTGGCGTGATCGCCGATCCGCTCCAGGTCGTTGCAGACGCGCATGGCGCCGACGCATTCGCGCAGATCGACCGCCATCGGCTGGCGCCGAGCGATGGTCAGGATGCATTTTTCCTCGACCTCCCGCTGCAGGCCGTCGACAGTGGGGTCGATCGAAATCACACGCTCGCCCAGTTCAACATCGCGGTGAACCAAAGCCTGAACCGAATCCGCGATCTGGCGCTCCACGAGACCGCCCATTTCGGCGACCTTGCGGGTGATCTCCTGCAGATCGGTATCGAATGCCTTGGCGGTGTGGTCGATTCTTGTCGTGGTGAGTTCGGTCATCTTGATTATCCAAAGCGGCCGGTGATGTAGTCCTGGGTGCGCTGATCCTGCGGCGCGGTGAACATTTTGCTCGTCGGGTCGAATTCGATCAGCTCGCCGAGATACATGAACGCCGTGAACTCCGAAACACGCGCCGCCTGTTGCATGTTATGGGTAACGATCACGATCGTGTAATCGTCGGTCAATTCGTCGATCAGCTCCTCGATCTTGGCGGTGGAAATCGGATCCAGCGACGAGCACGGTTCGTCGAACAGGATCACCTCAGGCCGCACCGCGACCGTGCGCGCGATGCACAGCCGCTGCTGCTGGCCGCCCGACAGGCTCTGCCCGTTGGCATTCAGCTTGTCCTTGACCTCTTCCCAAAGTGCGGCGCGGCGCAACGCGGTCTCCACGCGGCCGTCGAGTTCCGATTTTGGCAGTTTCTCGTACAGCCTGATGCCGAACGCAATGTTCTCATAGATCGACATCGGGAATGGCGTCGGCTTCTGGAACACCATGCCGATGCGCGCGCGCAGCAAATTGAGGTCCTGCCTCGGCGACAGGATATTCGCGTTGTCGAACCAGACTTCACCGGTGGCGCGTTGGTGCGGATAGAGATCGTACATGCGGTTGAGCACCCGGAGTAAAGTCGACTTGCCGCAGCCGGACGGGCCGATAAAGGCCGTGACCTTGTTCTCATAGAGCCGCAGGCTGACCAATTTCAGCGCCCTGAAGTCGCCATAGAAGAAGTCGAGGTCGCGGATCGTGACTTTCTCGGCCAACGGCGACTGATCGCTTGGTGCGTGAGCTACGGCGGGAACGGCGACGGAGGCACTCACATTCATGACTGTTTTCCCGTTGCGACCAGGGCGCGCGCTGAGATGCTCAAGGCCAGCACCGCCATGGTGATGATGAGGGCGCCGGTCCAGGCCAGCGACTGCCAATCTTTATAGGGGCTCAGCGCGAACTGGAAGATCACGACCGGCAAGCTGGAGATCGGCGCGTTGAGATTGGTACTCCAGAACTGGTTGTTCAGCGAAGTGAATAACAGCGGCGCGGTCTCGCCGCTGATCCGCGCTATCGCAAGCAGCACGCCCGTCAGCATGCCGGCGCGCGCCGCACGATAACAGATCCGCGTAATCGTCAGCGAACGCGGCAGGCCAATGGAAGTCGCCGCCTCGCGCAGAGCGTTGGGCACCAGCGTCAGCATGTCCTCGGTGGTACGCACGACAACCGGTATGACCAATACGGCGAGCGCCACGCCGCCGGCCACCCCGGAGAAGTGGCCCATCGGCGCGACCATGACTTCGTAGATGAAGAGGCCAACAACAATCGACGGCGCGCTCAGCAAGATGTCATTGATAAAGCGCACCACCGAGGTGAGCACATCATGACGGCCATACTCAGCCATATAGGTGCCGGCCAGGATACCGATAGGGGTGCCGATCGCCACGGCAATCACGGTGAGGATGAGGCTGCCGAAAATCGGATTGAGGAGGCCGCCAGCCGCACCGGGCGGCGGAGTCATTTCGGTAAATACTGCCACCGACAGGCCGGAAAAGCCCTGCCACAACAGCGCACCCAGGATCAGCACCAGCCAGCCAAGACCGACCATTGTGGCGGCCAGCGCCAAGATCGTCGCGCTGGCGTTTCGCCGCCGGCGGCGTTTGTAACGGGACTCTAAAATCTGCTTTGCCATGGGATCATCCGATCCGGCGCTCGATGCGCGACAGCAGGTAGCGCGCGATCGCCAGCACGATGAAAGTGATGACAAACAGAATGAGGCCGAGCGCGATCAAAGCGGAGGTATAAAGATCGCCGACGGCCTCGGTGAATTCATTGGCGATGGTCGCGGAAATGGTAGTGCCGGGCGCGAGTATTGAGGCGGAAATCCGGTGCGCATTGCCGATGACAAAGGTCACCGCCATGGTCTCGCCGAGCGCGCGACCCAGCCCGAGCATAATGCCGCCGATGACGCCGACCCGAGCATAGGGAAGCACCACGTTGCGCGTGACCTCCCACTTCGTACAGCCGATGCCATAGGCGGCTTCCTTGAGCACCGCGGGAACTGCCTCAAACACATCGCGCGATATCGAGGTGACGAACGGCAGGACCATGATGGCGAGGATCAGACCGGCGGTGAGCATGCCGATGCCATAGGGGGGACCGGCGAACAGCGATCCGACGCCGGGCACGTTGCCGAGCGTACTAATCAGAAACGGCTGCAGCGTCTCTTGCAGGAAGGGAGCAAATACGAACAAACCCCAAATGCCGTAGATGATGCTCGGAATTCCCGCTAGCAATTCGATCGCGGTGCCGATCGGCCGCCGCAGCCATTGTGGGCACAGTTCGGTAAGAAAGAACGCGATCATCAGGCCGATCGGCACTGCGATCAGCATGGCGATGAAAGATGTAATGACGGTGCCGTAGATCGCAGGCAAAGCGCCGAAGTTTTCGGTGACCGGATTCCAGCGCTCGCTGAAAAGAAAACCGAAACCGAATGTCTGCAGCGCGGGAATCGAACCTTTGACCAGCGAAAAGATGACGGCGCTGAGCAGGATCAATACACCTACGGCCGCCGCGCGCGTCAATTGCCGGAACACGGCATCGCCAAGCCGGAGCCGGTCGAGCACCTTGGCGCGGCTACCGGCCGCGACCGCAAACAGCCCGCGCCCTTGAATTGCGAAATCAGTCACGGATCGCCTCCCCGAGGGATCCATCACGACGCTCCTTTGCCTCAGCGCGGGAGCCTGCACTCAAACCGGTGGCCGGATAGAATCCGGGCGTTCCGTAGGGGCGCCCGGCGCGGTGCGTGAGGCGTCAATTCGAGGTCACGCGCAATGGCTTGCCATCGCTACCAACGATGGATTTAGCCCACATCGCTTCGATCTCGCTGACCACCTTGGCCGGCATCGACACGTAATCGAGTTCCTCGGCCATCTTGCCGCCCTTGGCATAGGCCCAGGCGAAGAATTTGAGCGCCGAGGTCGCCGCCGCGACGTCCGGCGGCTGCTTGGGAATAAGGATGAAAGTCGCAGCAGTCATCGGCCAAGACACGGCGCCCGGCTGGTTGGCCAGGATCACGCCGTAGCCCGGCACCGAATTCCAATTGGCGTTGGCGGCAGCAGCCTGGAACGCTTCGCTGGTCGGTGACACGGTCTTGCCGTCCTTGTTCACCATTTTGGTGAAGACAAGTTTATTCTGCAGAGCATAGGCGTATTCGACATAGCCGACCGAACCCTTGGTCTGGCCGACATTGTTAGAGACGCCTTCGTTACCTTTGGCGCCGATGCCGACCGGCCATTCGACTGAGGTGTTGAAGCCGACCTTGGACTTCCACTCGTCGCTAACTTGCGAAAGGTAATAGACGAAATTGAACGTGGTGCCGGACCCGTCGGAACGATGCACCACGGCAATTGCGGTCGACGGCAGCTTGGCGCTTGGATTGAGCTTTTTGATCGCCGCGTCATCCCAGGTCTTGATTTCGCCGAGGAAGATCTTGGCGAGCGTGGGCCCGTCGATCACGAGGTCGCCGGCTTTGATGCCCTCGATATTGACGACCGGCACGATGCCGCCCATGACCATCGGAAACTGCACCAAACCATTCTTGTCGAGATCCTCACCCTTGAGCGGCGCATCGGTGGCGCCGAAAGTGACAGTCCGAGCTTCGATCTGTTTGATCCCGCCGCCGGAGCCGATCGATTGATAATTCAGACCAATGCCGGTCTCTTTCTTATAAGCGTCGGCCCACTTGGCATAGATCGGATAGGGAAACGTGGCGCCGGCGCCGGAAATGTCGTCGGCAGCGGCGGCGGGCAGAATCGCCGCGGCCAGGAAGCCGGCGACGGCAATGGTCTTGAGATGTTTCACTGTGCTCTCTCCTGTGACTGGAATGCGGTGCGACGAGCTACCGTCCCACGTGTGACGGACGCGGTTATTGGGCGGTTCGGTCGCCGTCTGTCAGAACGCTGCATCGAGGCTTGCCCCTAGCTAGGCGGAGCTGCAGCAGCCGCACCGTTAGGGCTGGCGCATAGCCGTTCTATGAAGATTGCGTGACAGTCAGATGACAGGACAAAGCCTTGAAGACGCGATCATTTATCGCGCGGGCGCGGTCAACGCGGTGGGCAGGTGCACAGTGAAAGTGGCCCCCGCACCAGGCGCACTGTCGATCGTCAACCGGCCGCGGTGCCGATTGAGAATGTGTTTAACGAGGGCGAGACCGAGCCCGGTGCCGCCTTGGGCGCGGCTTTCGGTAACATCGACGCGATAGAACCGTTCGGTCAGGCGCGGCATATGTTCGGGCGCGATGCCGGGGCCGTAATCGCGAACGCTAACCTGCGCCTCCGGCTCGCCCTCGGCCGATGCGCCGACACCGAGCTTGATGTCGACCCGCCGCCCGGCGGCGCCGTATTTGAGCGCGTTCTCGACCAGGTTTTCAAAAACGCGGACCAATTCGTCGTGATCGCCGAGCACCGGCAACGCGCCGGCGCTGTCGATGTTCACAGCCACGCCGCGATCGCGCGCCAGCGTCTCCAACCCATCGGACACTTGACGGATGATCGGCACGAGATCGACCGGCGTGTCGGGACGGCGATGCGCATTGAGCTCGATGCGCGACAGCGACAAAAGATCGTCGATCAAGCGCGCCATGCGGCGCGCCTGCTCCTGCATGATCGAGAGAAATCGCTCGCGCGCCTTAGGATCGTCCTTGGCTGAGCCTTGTAAGGTTTCGATGAAGCCTAGCAGCGAGGCAAGCGGCGTGCGCAATTCATGACTCGCATTGGCGACGAAGTCGGCGCGCATTTCCTCGACGCGGCGTAACGGCGTGAGGTCGTGAAAGGTCATGAGAACGAGGTCAGGGCCGCGCGCTTTAGCGTCGCGTTTGACCGGCGTCACCACCGTCTCGTACCAGCGATCAAGCGGCACACGCTCGGAATAGACGACACGCTGCTCCTCACCCTCCTTGGCCGCGCGGCCGATCGCCTCGAGCAGTTCCGGCATGCGCAGCGCAAACGAAACCGGCTCGCCCTGCCGCAGCGCCGGCGCGAGAGCGCGGGCGCGATCGTTGAGCGCGAGCACGCGGCCATCACGGTCGAGCGCCACGACCGGATCTGGCAAGCCGGCGACCAGTGTGCGCAGCAAATCGTCGCCGGTTTGCACATTGGCGGTTGGCTGGGCAAAGCGGTCGTGTTCTTGAGTCGAGCGCAATGTAACCGCAACCGCGGCGGCGATGACGGCAAAGCCCGCTATCGCATAGGCAAACGGCAGCGCCCCGGCAGCGGCGAAAACTGTAAATACGAGCGCCGCGGCCGCGATCACAACGCCGCCACGCCAGCGCTTGGCGCCGACAGGTGCTCGATTCTCGGCCAGGGTCACGACATCCCTCACGGCTAGAGCATGATCCCGAAAAGTGGTGTTCCGGTTTTCGGATAAGATCACGCTCAAACGAAGAACCTAGACCTTGATCCGATTCAATCGAATTGGATCAAGGTCTAGTGTAGTGGATTTGAAGTTCCTACGATTAAGCGGCTGGCTCGGTTAGGAACTTCAAATCCAAAACCCACACTAGAATCATAAATTTGCTAGTGTCCCTTTGATTCCGAAGTTCGCATCAGAGGCGCCGCAACCACTTGCAAACTTCGGAATCGGGACACTAGCGCGAACGCCGCCGGATTATGGCAGATCCGATGTCCTGTGAATGCGCGCATCGGTATCGCCGAGCGGCGGCGATGCCGCAACAGAAAGCCGGCGCATGCCACGGCTGAGCAGAATTTCGCGGGCGCCCAGCACCGCTAACGAGAGCACGAACGGAACGATGTAATACAGCAATCTGAACAACAACAGGCCGGCGAGCAGGTCTTCTTTGTCGAATTGCCACAGCGCGACCAGCATCGCGGCATCGAACACGCCGAGCCCGCCGGGCGCGTGACTGGCAAAACCCAACAGCGTTGCGGCGACGAAAATCACCGCCACCGTGACGAAGCCGAGATTCGGCTCGTCGGGCACCAGCATGTACATGGCGGCGGCGCAGCAGCCGAGATCGACGATGCCGATGGCGATCTGCAATAGCGTCAGCGGCCCGCCGGGCAGCGTCACCTGCCAGCCTTCGCGGCCGATCACGCGCGGTTTGACCCAGACCCAGGCGACATAAGCGGCCAGCAAAGCCAGGATGACGATCGCGACTAGGCGGTTGGTCCACAGCGGCAGTTGATCAAGCGCGCGCGCCGCCTGCGGCGCCTGCAGGATGCCGAGACCGAGCACGGTCGCATTGCCGAGCCAGAACGTCAGACCGGCGACGAAACAGATTTTGGTGACCTCGATGACGCTTAACCCCCAGCCGGAATAGATGCGGTAGCGCACCGCGCCGCCAGAGAACACGCTGGCGCCGACATTGTGCCCGACGGCATAGCTGGTGAAGCCGGCGAGCGCGGCGACGCGGTAAGGCACGTCCGAGCGGCCGATCGTGCGCAGAGCGAACAAGTCATAAAAGGTGAGCGTGAGGTAACCGGCGGCAACGAACAAGCCGGCGATCAAAAACGTGCGCCAGTTGGTTGCCTCGATCGCGTCGATTAGCTCGTCGGGATCGATCTCGCGCAGGATGTGGTACAGCACCACCATCGCCACTGCGATGATGGTCAGGCTCAGCACGAGGCCAATACGACTAAGGCCGACTCTGCTGTCGAAATAGTGCGCGGTCCCGCGCAGGCGCTTTAACATGCTGCGCTCCGGATCGGCTGCTTGCGCATCCATCACGAGTTCCGTTCCGCCTTTCTAAAGCCTGCTCGTTTCGCGAAGTGACATCGATTAAGCCACAAGGATTATGACGGAGAAGAGGTTAAAGTTCGGAAACGCACGCTTGCCGCCGGTCCCACTAGCAAATGTCATGGGCTGGCGCGAGACTGGCAAGTGCCGGCTTGGGTTTGACTTAAGCCTCGCCTTTGCTGCACCGCAGCCACGCGGGCCAGAACAGTGGCCGACCTAGAGATAATGGCTCGCCGCCAATAAGTCATGACAACTACTGGTACTCATCGAGGACGCGAAATGACTAAACGCCACATTGCACGACGAACGCTGCTCACCCGGACCGGCTTGGGCGTTGGCGCAGCATTGAGTGCCGGCTTTGGCGCTGGTCTTGGTTCCGACATCGCGCCTGCCCAGGTCAAAGACACCCTCGGCGACCATGTTTGGAGCCAGGGCTATTGGGCGCAGAAAGGCGACGTGAAGCTTGCAGTGTACCGCAAGTGGTTGCCCGGCGCGGCCGATAGGCCGCCTCCGGTGCTGTTTCTGGTGCACGGCTCGTCGTTATCGGCGCTGTCGAGCTTCGATCTGAATGTTCCGGGCGCCGAATACTCGCTGATGGACGTGTTCGCCCGTTATGGCTTCGACGTCTGGACCATGGACCATGAGAATTATGGCCGCTCATCGCAGACGTCGAGCAATTCCGATATCGCCAGCGGGGCCGAAGACCTCAAGGCGGCCATGGAAGTCGTGCAGCGCGAAACCGGCCGCGGCAGGGTTCACATGTTTGGCGAGTCCTCTGGCGCCATTCGCGCCGGCGCGTTTGCGCAAATGGCGCCGGAACGGGTCGATCGGCTCATTCTGACGGCCTTTACTTTCAAAGGAAACGGCGCGGCCGAAATCGAACGCCGCAGAGAACGCATCACCGAGTTGCGCGCCAATCCACGCCGTAAGCGCGATGCGGCGATGACCCGTTCGATATTCAGTCGCGACGGGCATCCGAGTCTCTACGATCCGGCCATGGTGGACGCGCTCATCGCCAGCGAGCTCCAATTCGGCGACAGCGTGCCGAGCGGAACTTATGTCGACATGGCCGTGAACCTGCCGCTGGTCGATCCAGCCAAAGTGCGCTCGCCCGTGCTGATGACGCGTGGTGAATGGGACGGCAATTCCACTGACGACGATCTGCTTGAGTTTTTCCGCCGGCTGCCGAACGGCGACCGCCAATACGTCATCCTGCCGAACACGGCGCACAGCCAGGCCTTCAGCAGGAATCGCCAGCTGTTGTGGTACGCGATGAAGAATTTTCTCGACGCGCCGGCGCCGGTAGCGAGTTGAGAAGTTCGGTATTCTCCGCTCATTCCCGCGAAGGCGGGAATCCAGTGCTGGGTCCCCGCTTTCGCGGGGACGAGCGGGCGTTTAGCTGATCGCTCGGTTATTGCTTAAGCTCCCCCGCAGCGAAGAAATCGCGCAATTCTTGGTAAGTTTCCTGCGGCGCTTCTTCGGATAAATAATGTCCGCAGGGCAGCGCCTTAGCGCGCCGAATGTCGCTGGCGTAACGCCGCCAGATTTCTTCCGGGTTGCGATTGCGACCGACGCCACCGGTCGCGCCCCATAACAACAACACCGGACAATTGATCTTTCGTCCCGCCGCGAAATCCTTGGTGTCCATGTCGAGATCGACGCCGTGGGTGGCGCGATAATCTTCGCACATGGCGTGGATGGTCGCGGGATTGCGGAAATAGCGCTTATATTCCGCAAGCGCCCGCGGATCGAAGAAGCTCAAGCCCCGCGCGGTCTTGGCGAGTTTTTTCTCGATGAAATAGTCCGGGTCGGCACCCATCAAGTGTTCAGGAAAATCGTACGGCTGAACCATGAAGAACCAATGCCATGAGAACGTCCCCCAAGCGCGCGTTACATTGTTGAGCAAATAATGCTGCGGGATGATGTCGAGAATGGCGGCGCGCGCCACTTTTTCCGGATGATCGAGGCACATGCGATGCAAGACGCGTGCGCCGCGATCGTGACCGGCGGCGTAGAAACGCTCATGGCCAAGCCCCGCCATGACCTCAATTTGGTCCGCCGCCATTGCGCGAAAAGAATAATTCGAATGATCGGCGCCGCCGGGCGGTTTCTCGGAATCGCCGTAGCCGCGCAAATCGGTCGCCACCACCGCGAATTCTTCCGCCAAGCGCGGTGCGAATTTGTGCCACGACAAATGACTGAACGGATTGCCGTGCATGAGTAATAGCGGCGGACCCTTGCCGCCATGCACTGTGACGATGCGCGCGCCGCTTGTTTTGATTTCGGTGCGGGTGAAATTTTTGAACATCGGGCTTTGCTTTGCCGAGCGCTCAATAGGACGGCGCGCTCGCACTGCCGCGCGTTACTTCCGCCTCGGTTTGTCGAGACCGAGTTCGCTCCAGCGCGCTTTGACTGCGTCGATGTCTTCCGGCGCCGGCCAGACCAGCGGCGGAAACCGCGCGCCATCAAATTCGGGATCGGGATCGTAATCGAGATTCATGGTGGCATCGATCAGCATGCGATTCCATTTGCCGGTGCCGTACAGCGAGGTGTTGCGGTCGCGCTTGCGCGTCGACGGATCGAGCCCCAGCCCGAACGTGGCGGGCATGATGACGATGTCGTCTTCGCCGGCATTGACGCGATAGGCGATCGCCCAATCGACCGCGGCGTAGTCGTGAATATCGATGTCGTCGTCGACCACGGTGACGTGTTTGTAACGCACGTGTCCGGCCGAACTGCCCCACAGCGCATTGGCGACTTGCTTGGCCTGGCCGCGATAGCTCTGTTTGATCTGCACCACGATATTGACGCCGGCTTGTACCGGCGGGCACCAAACATCGGTGATGCCCGGCACGCCGGCGCGATCGAGCACGTTCCATGCGGTCGCCGCGCGCATGATCGAGGAGCACATGCCGTTCTCGGAATAACAGCCCGGCATCGAGCCTTCGATCGTGCCGCGCAGGATCGGGTCCTTGCGATGGGTGATGCAGGTGACGCGAATGGTCGGCTTGGGCGAACGGTCGCCGGCAACATAGCCGGTGACTTCGGCAAAGGGGCCTTCCATCATGAAGGTCGAAGGATCAAGGCCCAGATAACCTTCGATCACGATCTCGGCGCGGGCCGGCACGTGGAGGTCGACCGTTTCGCATTTGACCAGTTCGACCGGCGCGCCGCGGATGGCGCCGATCACGTCGTATTCGCACAGTCCTTTCGGCACCGGCGAGCCGGCGACAAAGCCGAGCGACGGCTCCCAGCCGATCGCAACCGCAATCGGCATTTCCTTGTGGCCGGCCTGTTGCCAGGCGGTGACGTGATGGCCAATATGCTGCGCCCGCCACATCAGGATCGGAATGCGATCCTTGCCGCCGATCATGCCGCGATAGATACCGACATTCATTACGCCGCTGGTCGGATCTTTGGTGACGACGCCGCCATAGGTCATGATGTAACGGCCGCCGTCCGCTCTGTTCCATTGCGGCACGGGAAATTCGTAGAGATCGATGTCGTCGCCTTTGACGACGTTCTCCTTCGCCGGGCCGGTCTTGACGATTTTCGGCGGCAGGCTTTGCGACAGAACGGTGCGGCCGAGCTTGACCAGTTCGCGCGGATGAGTGTCGGGCGGTAGGCCCAGCATCATGGCGACACGCCGAGCGCTGGACAGTCCGCCGGTGAAAACCTGGCGGCAGCGGGCGTTGGCGCCGTAGTCGCGGATATTGCTGAATAATAGCGCGGGTCCGGTGCCGGCGCCCTGCGCCAAGCGGGCAATGGTGCCGAGCTCGATGTTCCAATCGACCTCGGCCTCGATGCGCTGCAATTCGCCGGCGCCGTCGAGCGCCGCGATCCAGCCGCGCAGATCGCCGAACGCTACCGGTTGTCGTTCGCTCGTCATTGGTGATCCCGTTGCGGCAAGGACCGACGTTCTTCGCTTTCCGCGCCGGTCCTGTCAAGAAAGCGCTGGCGTCTTTGCGAGCGAGCGTTTCCCAGACGCGGTGCAGCGCGCATGCTTGCCATGGGCGCGAATGCTTCGCTAATGAGCGCGCATGAGCGATGAGAAACGCAGAATCCTGATCGCCGGCGGCGGACCGGTCGGGCTCCTTTGCGCCTGGCTTCTCGGCCGGCGCGGGCTGCCGGTCCGGCTGTTCGACAACAATAACGGCCTGCAAGCCGACCCGCGCGCCGCGACGACGCATCCGGCGACGCTCGATTTGTTGAGCGAGGACGGGCTCGACCATGACATGGCGCGCGTCGGCCTCGTCGCGCCGATCTTTCAGTTCTGGGATCGGCCCGGCCAGCAAATGGTCGCCCAATTCGACCACACCGTTCTCAAGAACGACACGCGGCATCCGTTCGTCGTGCAATGCGAGCAGTTCAAAACCGCAAGGCTCCTTCTGGAACGCTTGCGCGCCTATCCGAATGTCGAAGTGTTGTTCGATCACGAAGTCATCGACGTGTCGCAGACATCTAATGCGGTCACCGTCCAGGTGCGCGGACCATCCGGCATGGCGTCACATAGCGGCAGCTATCTCATTGGCGCCGATGGCGGCCGCAGCACGGTGCGCCGGCGTTCCGGCATCAAGTTCGAAGGCTTTACCTGGCCGGAGCGTTTCATTGTCCTCACCACGCCTTACGATTTCGAGGCCGAACGCGGCTATTGCTACCGCAGCTATTTCGCCGACCCCGGTGCCTGGTGCAATTGCTTCAAGGTCTCGGCCGATGGTCCACCGGGACTTTGGCGCACGGTCTATCCGACCGATCCGACGCAGAGCGAACAGGAGATATTGAGCGACGCCGGCGTGCAGGCGCGCATGCAGTCGTTTTTTCCTGCGCCGCGACCCTACGAGATCATCGATCGCAATCTTTATGTGACGCATCAGCGCGTCGCCGAAACCTTTCGCAAAGGCCGTGTGCTCCTTGCCGGCGACGCCGCACATGTCAACAATCCGATCGGCGGCATGGGATTAAACGGCGGCATTCAGGACGCAGTGAACCTCTCCGATCAGCTCATCCGCGTTGTCCGCGATGGCGCGCCCGAACGGCTGCTCGACCTGTACGACCTGCAGCGGCGCACCGTAGCGATCGAGTTCGTCCAGGAGCAATCGATCGCCAACAAGAAGCGTCTCGAAGCGCGCGATCCGGAGGTGCGCCAGCGCAATCTCGACGAACTGCGCGCGACCGCGGCCGACCCCGAGCGCGCCCGGCAATTCCTGCTGCGCACGTCGATGATCGCGAGCCAGCGCCGCGCCGAGGCAATCGCGCTGCCGAGCGAGTGAAAAAAGAAGCGATCCGCTCTACGTCATCCGGCATCGCTCAGCGCAGCCGATAGAGCGCATGGCGCCGGTTGCGGGTGAACGGCCGCACCTCTTTGGGCCAGCGGCCGGCTTCGACCGCCTTGGCCCATTCCGGGCTGATCAGCACCTGCGGGCCGTCGATTTCGTAGATCGCGGTATGGCGCGGGCCTTCCGGCGTAACGCGCCGTTCTTCGCCGCCGATGCTCATGGCGAACGGCTCGCCCTCCAGACGCGCCACCGCATGCACGCCCGGCACTTTCAGGAGGTTGGGGACGTGCTCGGTGTCGTAGACTTCGTGGAATAAAGCTTCCTTCTCCGGGTCCACATCCATGCTGGCAACGAACAGATATTTTGTTTTGATCGGCATCGGGTTCCTTCGTTTGGTAGATGGCGTTTATCAACGCCGCGGATGACGCGCCGCCATAACGGCGGCAAATACCGTCAGTTCAGGATAAACGGCATGTCCAGTTCACTCAATCAGGGTACAATTGCTTGCAAGAGGAAGCCGCTTGAAGACGACGCGCTATTTTGAGGAGCAAGTGCTGCGCAAAAGGCCTTATATTCGACGCCTATGGTGTATTGACGTGGTAGGACATCCAATTCGGCGCGAGGTACAAGCAAACGGCCGAATTCGCTTTTGGGGAAAAGTCACGGTAGCCGATGAGACACGACCGCGTTTTTTACGGGTAGTAACACTGGACGACGGCGAGACGATCCACAACGCGTTCTTCGACCGAAATTTCCGCGAGGATCCGCAATGAAGCTGCATTACTATCCCGAGACCGATAGCCTCTATATCGAGCTCAGTGAAGCGCC